>Ga0134128_10000315_pt1 | contig 68256 bp, 56 predicted proteins | sample KB31754_FD_96462 | JGI IMG/M metagenome (GOLD analysis project Ga0134128, IMG submission 96462) | Terrestrial soil microbial communities with excess Nitrogen fertilizer from Kellogg Biological Station, Michigan, USA - KB3-175-4 | ecosystem: Environmental > Terrestrial > Soil > Unclassified ... | reverse complement strand
TCCAGCGCGCTCAAGCCTGCGTTGACCCCGCGCGTGTAGGCATCCAGCAGCACACGTTGCGCGACCGGCAATTGCGCGAGTTCGGTTTCCGCGAGGGCGCGAAAGCGGTGGCGTCGATGGTTTTCGTCCACCTTCAACGCGGCCTTGCCGACCAGCTCGGACAGTTCGCCCGCGGCGTTTCGTCGCAGCAAATCCATCTGGAAATAACGCTCCTGCGCATGCAGGAAGCCCAGCGCATACGCCGCATCGGTGCGACTGCGCGCGTCGATGGTCGGCGTACCACGCGTGTCGCGCGTGATCGTTACCGGCGCGGCCAGGCCGCGCAGCGCCAGCGTGCCATCGAGTTGCGGGCGACTGCCGGCCAGCAACAGCCACGCGAGCAGCACCGCGACCGCAAACAGCAGCAACAGGGTGACGAAGATCCGGCCGAGCCAGCGCATGCGGTTCCCTCAAATGATCTCCAAGAGGAACGTCATTCCGGCGCACGCCGGAATCCATTTTGACCTGTGTTCAATCGGGCAACATCAAAATGGATTCCGGGTTCCGGGCGCGCGCTGCGCGCGTGCCAGGCTCCGGAATGACGTCGAGGTATTGACGCTCATTTTGAAAGTCGTGAGGAGCCATCACCCGGTCGTCTCAATCCGTTCCACCCTCCGCAACCCGCGCGGCAGCACGCCGCCGCGTCCGGCGCGGTTGCCGCCGTATTCCACCAGATCGGCCCAATTCAGGCTGAGCTTGCGCGCACCGGCATACAACGTGACTTCGCCCGCGCCTTCCGCGACCGTCGCGATCCCCGCCACGCGTTCCTCACCCGATTGCAGTTTCGCCTTCGGGATTTCGATCAGTTTGTTGCCGCGGCCGCGCTCCAGCTCCGGCATATCGGCCACCGAAAACATCAGCAGGTGTCCTTCGGTGGTCACCACCACGATGCGGTCGCGGGCAGGATCGGCGACGTAGGCGGGGGCGAGCACGCGCGCCCCGTCGTCCATGCTGATCACCTGCTTGCCGGCTTTCTTGTTGGCCAGCAGCGCCTCGAAGCGGGTGAGGAAGCCGTAACCGGCATCGGTTGCCAACACCAGTTGGGTATCGTTGTCGCCGATGGCGAGCGCATCGAAGCGCGCGCCTGGCGGCGGCGTGAATCGTCCGGTCAGCGGTTCGCCATTGCCGCGCGCAGAGGGCAGCGTGTGCGCGGGCGTCGAATAACTGCGCCCGCTCGAATCCAGGAACGCGACCTGTTGAGCACTACGCCCGCGCGTGGATGCGAGAAAGGCATCGCCTTCACGATAGGACAATTCGCGCGCCTCCACGTCATGGCTCTTGGCCGAACGCGCCCAGCCCTTTTCGCTCAGCACCACCGTGACGGGCTCCGACACCACCAGTTCGCTCATCGCGAGCGCCTGCGCCGCCGCGCGCGCAATGAGCGGCGAGCGCCGCGCATCACCGTACTTGTCGGCGTCGGCTTTCAATTCCTGCTTGATCAGGGTGCGCAGCCGCTGCTTCGAATTCAGTGTGACTTCGATTTTCGCGCGCTCCTCTTCCAGTTCGTCGCGCTCGGTGTTGAGTTTCATTTCCTCAAGCCGCGCCAATTGTCGCAGTCGCGTCTCCAGGATGTAGTCGGCCTGCTCCTCGCTCAATTTGAAGCGCGCGATCAAGGCCGGCTTCGGCTCGTCTTCGTGGCGGACGATCCGGATCACTTCATCCAGATTCAGAAATACGATGCGCAGGCCTTCCAGCAGATGCAGCCGCCGCTCGACTTTCGTCAGGCGATGCTGCAACCGGCGGGTCACGGTATCGGTGCGGAAGCGCAGCCATTCCTCCAGAATCTGCTTCAGCGTCTTGACCTGCGGGCGGCCGTCCAGCCCGATCATGTTGAGGTTGATGCGGAAGCTCTTCTCCAGATCGGTGGTGGCGAACAGGTGCTGCATCATCGCGTCCACGTCCACGCGATTGCTGCGCGGGATCAGCACCAGCCGCACCGGATTCTCATGATCGGATTCGTCGCGGAGATCTTCCAGCATCGGCAGTTTCTTGGCGCGCATTTGCGTTGCGATCTGCTCGATCACCTTGGCCGGCGAAACCTGATGCGGCAGCGCGGTCAGCACCACGTTGCCGTTTTCCTGTGAATAGATCGCGCGGCAACGCACCGACCCGCTGCCGGTCGCGTACATCGCCAGCAATTCATCGCGAGGCGTGATGATCTCGGCCGTCGTCGGGTAATCCGGGCCGCGCACGTGCTCGCACAGCGCCGCGATGCTTAGCGTCGGTTCATCCAGCAGATGGATGCATGCGGCGGCCACTTCGCGCAGGTTGTGTGGCGGAATATCGGTGGCCATACCCACGGCGATGCCGGTCGAGCCGTTCAGCAGCACGTGCGGCAGACGCGCCGGCAACCAGGTCGGTTCCTGCAGCGTGCCGTCGAAATTGGGCGTCCATTCCACGGTGCCATCGGCAAGTTCGCCCAGCAGCACTTCCGCGATCGGCGTCAGCCGTGATTCGGTGTAGCGCATCGCCGCGAAGGATTTCGGATCGTCCGGCGAACCGAAGTTGCCCTGCCCATCCACCAGCGGATAGCGATACGAGAACGGCTGCGCCATCAGCACCATCGCCTCGTAGCAGGCGCTGTCGCCGTGCGGATGGAATTTGCCGATCACGTCGCCAACCGTGCGCGCGGATTTCTTGGGCTTGGCGGTGGCGGCCAGGCCCAGCTCGCTCATCGCATAGATGATGCGCCGCTGTACGGGTTTGAGACCGTCGCCGATGAAGGGCAGGGCGCGGTCAAGCACCACATACATCGAGTAATCGAGATAGGCGCGCTCGGCGTACTGACGCAGCGGGATCTGTTCGAAATTGGATTGCAGGTTCATCGGTTCTCAGTGCACACGCCCGGTTTTGATCCCGAGCTTTTGCAGTTGTGTCTGGACGTCATCCGGGCCGGCCAGGTGGGCGGCGCCGACGGCAATGAAAATGGTTTGGTGTTGTTGCAGCAATTGCTCGATCCGTTGCGCCCAGCGCTGATTGCGATCGGTCAGCAGCGTCTTGTACAGCACCGGATATTTCTGGCGCATCTCGGAATTTTCCAGCGCGGCGATCGCATCCACGTCGCCGGCCTGCCAGTCGTTCACCAGCTGGGTGATTTCGGTGTCGGCCTTGGCGTAATCATCGAGCGTGTTGCGCAGCATCGCGATTTCCACCGGCTGCGAGAGCTCCGCGAAATAGCGGATCTGCTGCTCGGCGGTTTCCAGCCCCTGCACCGGCTTGCCTTGGGCCGCGAAAGCCTGACGCAATTGCTTGTCCACGCCCGATTCCGGATCGAAGCCCGCTTTCAGCAGTGGCGCGACGGTGAGCGTCAGCGCCGCCATCCAGGGGCGCATCGCATCCAGTGCCTGCGCGGGAATACCCGCGGTCTGCGCGGCTGCTTGCACGCGCTGCTCGTCATCGGTGCTGATTACGCCGGAAAGCGGATGCGCGAAATCGATGCCATATTGCATGACCAGCGGCTGCATGGTTGCCTGATCGTCGTCCACCAGTTCGACGTAGAGCACGTCGCTCGCCGCCAGCGCCTGATCAAGCGTTGGGTAGTGCCACGGCGTATTCTTCGGCAGCACGTGCACGGTGCCGAACAGATAAATCGTCGCGCCGTCGCGCTGGATCTTCCACAGCGCAGGATCCGCCGACGCGGAGGTGGCGAGCAGCAGCAGCGCAAGCGCGGCAAGGGAACGCGAAAACCGATTCATCTTCATTCCGGGCGGAAGCGCGTAGGTACGCGGCGCATCCTAGTCGGAATGCACGCATGTGTGCAGCACCTTGGCGCCTGCGAACCGCATTTCGGCGCGGCCATTGCTCAGCGCGGCACCCGATATCCTCCACGCACGCCGCGCGGACTGAGCGTGATCTGCCAGAGCTGGTCGCGGCGGGTGCGGAAGGTCGCGGCCGAGGCCGACAGGTAATAGCGCCACATCCGACGGAAGCGTTCGTCGTAGCGCGGGTTCATCGCCGACAGCCGCTGCCAGGCCGCATCGAAATTGCCGCGCCAGGCCATCAATGTCTTGTCGTAATCGGTGCTGAAATTGTGCCAGTCCTCGACCACGAACAAACCTTCCAGCGCCAGCGCGACCTGGCTCGCCGCCGGGATCTGCGAGTTCGGAAAAATGTATTTCTCGATCCATGGATCGGGCTGATTGGGCGCGGCGTTGCTGCCGATGCAGTGCAGAACCGACAGGCCCGCATCGCCTAGACAACGCCGGCAGACCTCAAAATAGGTACGATAATTTTTCGTTCCGACGTGCTCGAACATGCCGATCGAATACACCGCGTCGTAGCGCTCGTCGAGTTCGCGGTAATCCTGCAGGCGTATTTCTACCGGCAGCCCCTTGCACAGCTCGCGCGCGAATTCCGCCTGGCGCTCGGAAACCGTCACGCCGACGCCGGATACGCCGTAGCGCTCCGCGGCGAATTTCAAGGCCTCGCCCCAGCCGCAGCCGATGTCGAGCACGCGCATGCCGGGCTTCAGTTGCAGTTTGCGGCAGACCAGGTCGAGCTTGGCTTCCTGCGCGTCGTCCAGGGTTTGCGCATCCTTCCAGTAGCCGCAGGAGTACACCAGCCGCTTGCCGAGCATCGCGGAAAACAGGTCATTGCCGAGATCGTAATGTGCGCGACCGATTTCGAAGGCGCGTTCGCCGCGCTGCAGATTGATGAAACGGGCTTTCAGATGCACCAGCAGCGTGTCGAGGTTGCGCAGGTGCTCATCCAGATGCGCATCCAGCACGCGGAAGAAAAAGCCGTCGAGATCGGGCGCATCCCACCAGCCATCCATGTAGGCTTCGCCCAACCCCAGCGAACCATGCGCGAACACGCGCGCATACAGGCGCGGATCGCGCACCTGCACGTCCCAGCCATTGGGCCCGTCCAGTTGCACGCCGGCGTGCGCCAGCAATTCCTGGGTCTTGGCGCGCAGCGAGGCGCTGCGCCGCGCACGCGGCTTCGCTGCCGCGTGCTGTTCATGCAATGAGCTGTCGAAGGTCTCGTTCATCAGGCAGTCCCTGCTTTGATTCGGAGTTGCCACAACAGCGGACACGCGGCCATTTGCAACACCAGCGCCGCGATAACCGCATACAGCGGTCTCATATCGTACAACACGCCGAGCAGGGCGCTGCCGGCGAACCACGCCAGCCCGTAAATCGCATTGAAAACGCCCATGATGGTGGCGCGTTTTTCCGGCGCGATGCGCTGAGCCACCGCGGCGCGGAACAGCGAATCGTGCGCACCGAAGCCGATACCCCACAGCGCGACGCCGATGATCGCCGCCATGCCGCCGCCGAGAAACACCAGCGGCGCATACAGCGCGGGTACGATCGTGGTCCACAACAGCACGCTCAAGCCGCGTTTGTCGAATGCGCGCCCGAGCAGCAGCGCGGCGGCGCCGGCGCCAAGGCTCGAGAGCGCATACAGCGCCGGGATGGCGGGGGTCGGCAGCACGTGGTCCTTGGCCAGATGAAACGCGATCAGCGCGAAATCCGCGTAACCCGCCGCGATCAGGCCGGTCGCGATCAGGAAAATCTTCAGTTCGCGCAGCGCCTGCGCGCTGTCGGGCAGCGGCTTGGGCGCGGGATCGAGTTGGTGCGGCTGCGGATAACGCGCGCGCGCGATCATCAAAGTCGCGAGCGCCGCCATCGCCGGCAGCAGCAGCCAGGCGAACACATGCTGATAGCCGCCGTGCAGATACAGGATCAGGGCGGCGATCAGCGGGCCGATGGTCGCGCCGGTCTGATCCAGCGCCTCGTGCAGGCCGAATGCCCAGCCCGCGCCACCCATGCCTTTGGCCGCATGCGCCAGCATCGCGTCGCGCGCGGGCGTACGCAGCGCTTTCCCGGAGCGTTCCAGAATGATCAGCGCCGCGGCGAGCGGCCAATTGCCGACCAGCGCCAGGGCCGGTACCGCCAGCAGGTTGATCGCGTAGCCGATGATCGTGATCGCCCAGTATTTCTTGGTGCGATCGGCGAGCACGCCGGTGCCAAGGCGCAACACGTAACCCAATAATTCGCCGCCGCCGGCGACCGCCGCGACGATGAAGCCGGTCGCGCCCAACGTGCCCATGAACTGGCCGGTGATCGAGCGCGAGCCTTCGTAGGTCATGTCGGAGAACAGACTGACCACGCCGATCAGCACGACGAAGCCGAGCGCGGTGCGCGCGCCTCGCGCAACGCCCTGGTCGCGCTTGTTGGCCATCAATGCGTCGTGCCTTCGCCGTCCAGCACGCCGAATTCCGCCGGCAGCTTTGCGTAGAACAACTGCAGGCATTCCGCGCGCACCAGCTGCATCAGGCGATCCGCGTCGGTGGCAGTGACGATGAAATCCACGCGCACGGTTTCCTGCCCCGCGAGTTCCAGAAAATGCGCTTCGTGCATCACGCCGTGGCGGCCGAAGCCCGCGATCGACCGGAACGCGGTGCCGCCGGCGATGCCGAGTTTGTTGGCTTCCCGCAACAGCCAGTCATAGAGCAGCACGCCGTGATGCCGGCGACCCTCATGCATGAAGAAGCGCAGGTACACGCCCTGTACCGGTTGATTCGCGTTCATGCCAGCTTCCTCAGACCTTGCGCGACCACAAACCCAAGCAGCGTCATCGCCAGCGAACCGACCAGATGCAGGCCGATGATCGCCAGCGCCCACGCGTATTCCTGTCGCAACAACAGCGTGACCGTTTCGCCGGAGAATGTCGAAAAGGTGGTGAGCCCGCCGAGAAAGCCGGTGATGACGAACAGCCGCAGTTCCGGCGACAGCGCCGAGATTTGCGCAAATGCACCCATCATCACGCCCATGATCAACCCGCCGAGCAGGTTGGCGGTGAGTGTGCCGAGCGGAATGGTGGGAAAGATCGGATTCAGCGCCAGGCCGAATGCATAACGCAGGCAGGCGCCGATGAAAGCGCCGCAGCCGGTGGCGAGAAACGCGTAGAACAACATGTCGGCTCCTTCCTCAGCGGTGCGGGAACCACATGCGCGCGCAAGGCGGTCGTCTTGCCGGCGACACCTACGCCCGCCCGGTGGTCCGGGCTCGGTAGGCATCATCAGCCGAACAGTGTCTCGCCGGCGGTTCGGGGAGGAATGCCATCTCCCTTCGTCTGCCAACGATGGTAGCGTAGCCGCACCGGCCTTCGTCAAGCGGAACTCTCTTCGGATGTCCACCTCGCCGCACCGCAACGAAGCGCACGGCCACGCCGCGCTGGCGATCCTGCTCGGCGCGCTGACCATGCTTGGTCCGTTCTCGATCGACACCATCTTTCCGGGGTTTCCCGACATCGCGAGCGGGTTCGGCGTGTCGGTGGATGCCGTGCAGCAGACGGTCAGCGTGTACCTCTTCACTTATGCGGTGATGAGCCTGCTGCATGGACCGCTGTCGGATGCGCTGGGGCGCAAACCGGTGATCGTCGCCGGCATGGCGCTGTACGCGCTGGCCTCGGTTGGCGCCGCGCTGGCGGGTTCGCTGGCATTGCTGCTGGTATGGCGCGCGCTGCAAGGCCTGTGCGTGGGCGCCGGCATCGTGATCGCGCGCGCGGTGGTGCGCGACGTGTATGAAGGCGCGCAGGCACAGCGGCTGATGTCGCGCATGATGATGGTGTTCGGCATCGCGCCGGCGGTGGCGCCGATCGTCGGCGCGTGGCTGCTCGGCATCGATGGCTGGCGCGGCATTTTCTATGCACTGGCGTTGTTCGCCGCAGCGCTCTCGACCATCGTGCTGCTGACCATGCGCGAACCGCATCCGCGCGAACGCCGCACGCCGCTGCGCGCGCGGTCGCTCTATGGCACTTATCGACGCATCGTCGCCGACCGGCCGTTCTGGCCGTTGGCGGTTTCGGCCACCACCAATTTTTCGTCGCTGTTTCTTTACATCGTTTCGGCGCCGGTGTTCGTGCTGGATCTGCTGCGCCGTTCGCCGCAAGGATTCCCCTGGCTATTCGTGCCGATCATCGGAGGCATCACTTTTGGCTCGTGGGTGTCAGGACGTGCGGCAGGCAGGTGGTCGGCCGCCAGTACGGTCGGCATCGCTTACGTATTGATGATGTTCGCCGCGCTCGCCAACCTCGCGCTGGCGGTGCTGCTGCCGCAACCGCAGGTGCCGTGGTCCGTGATGCCGATGTTCGTGCAGGGCCTGGGTGTCGGATTGGCGTTTCCCACCTTGACGCTGTTGTTGCTGGATCGCTTTCCGGCGCAGCGCGGTTCGGCGTCATCCATGCAGACCTTCATCAGCCTGCTGTTCAACGCGGTGCTGGCCGGTGTGATCGCGCCGGTGCTTTATCGCAGCGCATTGACGCTGGCCATCGGTTCGGCGGCGCTGGTGCTGGTGGGCTATGTCTCGTGGCGGGGGTACGGCGCGATGCTGCGAAGTGGCTTGCGCAATACGGGTGCGGAGCCGTCGTAGGAAGCGCGCCTGCGCGAATCGCGGGGCCAATATGCAGGGCGCGGGCACAGCGTATCCCGCCGTGCGCGAAAACCGATCCCGGGTCGGCACCCGCCCTAGGTGATCAATCCTCTTTCCGCCAGAAACGCGCGCGCATCTTCCGCATCGCGCTCGAACCACGCGCGCGAGGAGCCGAGGCGAAACGTGTAGCCCCACGCATCCATGTCCGTCAGCGCACGTTCGCGGCCGAAACCGGGCAGCGCGTCGGCCAGCACGATCTGCAGATAGCAGGTGGCATCTTCTTCCGCGATCGAGTCGCTGGTGTCGGTGTGCACCGCGGCGCGACGCTCGGGCTCCAGCACAAGCAGATGACAGGCTTCGTGCAGCAGGGAATGCACCGGCGTATCCGCGCGCGCGTACACGCATTCGCCGATCACCCCGGCCTCGCACTCGCCCCAGTAGCTGCCGGGAATCGGTGCGCCGTCCTCGACCCTGATCAGTTGCAGGCCGTGTTGCGCGAGCAGCGCTGCACAGGCATCGAAACCGATCTCGGCGATGCGCAGCACTTGGGCGTTCTGCCCGGACTGTTCTTGCAGAGAAGGATGTTGTTGCATCATCGTCATTCCGGCGAAAGCCGAATCCATGTTCCCAACAAAAGGCAGGATCAAAATGGATTCCGGATTGCGTGCGCGACCAGGCCGGGAACGGCCCCGACGACCCTTTACGCGCCGCCCGCAGCCTTGACCGGACCCTCCGGCAAGGCCACCGATAGCTCCAGCACCTCGTGTTCGCCATCGCGTTCCAGATTGATCTGCACGGCATCCGGATCCACGTTGACATATTTGCGGATGACGGCCAGCAGTTCGCCGCGCAGCAGCGGCAGGTAATCCGGGCCGCCGCGCGCGGCGCGCTCCTGCGCCACGATGATGCGCAGACGCTCGCGCGCGATGTTGGCGGTGGGCTTCGGACGCGCACGCAGGAAGTCTAGAATGCTCATTGAAGATGCTCTGATGATTTTGATGGATATCCACCGCTACCCACATCGCCATACGTCAACAACTCCATCAAACCTTGGGGTTTGATCGCCCGCTTGACTCAAGAGGGCCGAGATCAAAGCGATCCGAGTGGTTGGATGCGGCTTCTCAGGTTCCGAACATGCGCTTGAGAAAACTCTTTTTCGGTGCGTCGATGAAACGCAGCGCCACTTCTTCGCCATCCAGCCGCGCGACCGCGTCCGCGTAAGCCTGGCCCGCGATCGACCCCGCGTCATGGATTACCGGCACGCCAGCGTTGGATGCGGCCAGCACCTGTTCGGATTCCGGGATCACGCCGAGCACCGGAATGCCGAGAATTTCCTCGACATCGCCGATGCTCATCATCTCGCCGGCCTCCACCCGCACCGGGTTGTAGCGCGTCAGCAGCAGATGCTGGCGCATCGGCCCCTCGCCGCGTTCGGCGCGACGGGTCTTGCTGCTGAGCAAACCCAGAATGCGGTCGGAGTCGCGCACGGAAGAAACTTCCGGATTCACCACCACCACCGCGCGGTCGGCGAAATACATCGCCAGATGCGCGCCCTTCTCGATGCCGGCCGGCGAATCGCAGACGATGTAATCGAAGCCGTCCTTCGCCAGTTCGTCCAGCACGCGCTCTACGCCGTCCTGGGTCAGCGCATCCTTGTCGCGGGTCTGCGAAGCGGCGAGTACGTACAGGTTGTCGTGGCGCTTGTCGCGGATCAGTGCCTGCTTCAGCGTGGCTTCGCTGTGGATCACGTTGACGAAGTCGTAGACCACGCGCCGCTCGCAACCCATGATGAGATCGAGGTTGCGCAGGCCGACGTCGAAGTCGATGACCGCGACCTTGTGGCCGCGCTTGGCGAGCCCGCTGGCGAGCGAAGCCGACGTGGTGGTTTTGCCCACGCCGCCCTTGCCCGATGTGACGACGATGATTTCAGTCAAGGCAGAATCTCCGGGAATTTGGGAATCGTGGATCGAGTGCTCAATGTTTGCCGTCATCTCGGCGCCGCCGCGTCATCGCGGACGGAACCCGGAATCCATTTTGCTTTTTGAGCACCCTGAAAGGACACTCCAGAGGGATTCCTGGTTCCGCGCCAGCGCGGCCCGGACTGACGCATTACTGTCGAATCTTGTTGAATCGCAACCTGCATCTCACTTACATCTGCACAATCTTCAACTTGCCGTGTTCGAGAAAAATCTGCACGGCGCGCCCTTCGTGCTGCGCCGGGATTTCCTCGAACACGCGATAGTGGCCGGCGATCGAAACCAGTTCGGCGCGGAACTCACTGCAATAAATGCGCGCCGATTCGTCGCCCAGGGCGCCCGCGAATGCGCGGCCGCGCAGCGAGCCATACACGTGCACACTGCCGTCGGCCAGCACTTCGGCGCCGTTTGCCACCGTGGCGACGATCACCAGATCGCGTCCGCGCGCATATACCTGCTGGCCGGTGCGCACCGGTTGCCCATGATGCTGTGCCGTGCCGGCGGCAGGCGTGGCGTTCACGGGCGCCGTTGCATCTCCGGATTGCGAAGCCGCCGGCGCCGCTTGGGTCGGCGTGGCTTCCGCGCCCGGCGCGGGTTCGCTCTCGCGTTCATAAGCCGCACGGAACTTCGCGATCAGCGGCAGACCAAGACGCCGCGCCAGCGCGTCGTTCTCGCTGGTGCCATAAGCCAGACCCACCGGCAGCATGCCGGCCGCGCGCACCGCTTCCAGAAGTGCATCCGCCGCGCCATCGTCGGGCTGTCTGGGCAGGTGTGAAAGATCGAGCACTACCGCGGCGCGCTCGAACAACTGCGGCGCCGCGCGCACGCGGCGCTCCAGTTCCTGGTGCAGTGCGGCTGCGTCATCGCGGCGCACACGCACGCTGGCGATGCCGACCTGTCCGAACTTCAGCTCGACCGCATCGCCATTGTCGTTGCGCACTCCGGCAGCCGCGCTCACGCACCACCCGTTGCGACGCGCGGCAGATCCTGCTCCGGCAGATCGCGATTGGCGAGCCACGGCAGCGCGGGCAGCCCGCGCGGATAGGTGTCGCGCACGAAGGTGAAGCACTCCAGCGGTTTGGCCAGCAGACAGACGCGGCGTCCGTTTTCCGGCATCGCCTGTTGCCCGACTTCGTTGAAACCGCGGGTGCCATGGAACAGCATCGCGACATCGTCGCGCGGCTCCAGAAAAACCTCGCAGGCCAGTAATGGCGCGCGTACTTCGGCGTGGCTTTGCACGTCGCTGTAGAACAGCCGGCCCAGGCCGTGACCACGGCAGCGATCGCCGATCACCACGCGATCGACGTAAACAAAATTGTCATAGCGTTCGCGAAACCAGCGGAAGTTGGAGCTGGCGTGCGGTGCGTCTTCGTGCAGCGCGATCAAAAAGCCGGCGACGCCGCCATCGATCTCGGCAACGCGAAAATAATCCGCGCACTCGAAAAAATGCCGCACGTCAGCGGCATCGAGGGGCAGGATCGCGGGACCGGCGCTGTTGTTGAGCGCGAGCACGGCATCAAGATCGCGCTCGCGGACATCACGAAGACTTACGGACATTGCAACACGACTCCGGAGCGTTCGCCCATGAACGCGAAGATCAAAACGGCCGTCCGAGGCCGCACCGTTCCATTTACGACAGCATGTGCGATCCACCGCGCATGCGCATCCCGCGATTATGCCATGCGCCGGCGGGCGGGCATACGGTTTGCGTGAGTCCGGGATCGCCGGCAAAGCGCCGCCGGGCCACATGGCTTATCATCGCGGCGTGTCGCGCCACGCACTCAACCATATCCGTCTGCTTCGCTACGCGGGCTTGTTCACGTACGCCTGCGTGGGCGTGCCGCTGATCAGTCACGACTGGATGCTGGCGCGGCTGAACGATTCGCAGGGACAGGATCAGCTCAGTCAGTTGCAGCAGCAGATGCGCACCCACACCGACGTTTTGTTGTGGGCCGCATGCTACGTTGTGTTCGGGCTGGTGTACTGGCTGTTGACGCGCAATCTCGGTTCGCGCCGGCAGTGGATGATCAAGCTGCTCGGCCTGCTGGTGCTGACCGGCACCGCGATCGCGATCGGCTGGTTTTCGCAAAGCGGGCTGTCCGCGTTGTTGATGATCGTGGTGTGCGTGGTGCTGCCGTGGCTGCTGCCGCTGCCGCTGGGCGTGGCGTGGCTGGTGGTGCAGAATCTCGCGCTGGTTCCGGTATTCGCCAGCTTTCCCGGCCTTGATCTCGGCACGGCGGTGTTGCAGGTCAGCATTTACTTCGGGTTCTCCGTGGTCACTTTCGTCACCTCCATGGTAGCCAGCCAGCAGGCCGACGCGCGCGAGGAACAGCGGCGTTTGAATTCGGAATTGCGCGCCACCCGCGCGTTGCTGGCGGAATCCAGCCGTATTTCCGAGCGCATGCGCATCGCGCGCGAGCTGCACGATCTGGTCGGCCATCACCTGACCGCATTGAGCCTCAACCTAGAAGTCGCGAGCCATCTGGTTACCGAGCCCGCGGCCGAACACGTCGGCAAGGCGCAGGCCACCGCCAAGCAGTTGCTCGCCGACGTGCGCGAAGTGGTCAGCGAATTGCGCGACGATGACACCATCGATCTTACCGGCGCCTTGCGCAGCCTGACCGAGGGCGTGCCGGGCTTGAACGTGCATCTCGAATTGCCGCCGCGCTTCGCGGTAGATGATCCGCGTCGCGCGCAGGTGCTGCTGCGTTGCACGCAGGAGATCGTCACCAATGCGGTGCGCCATGCTGGCGCGCGTCATCTATGGTTGCGCTTCGAGCGCACGCCCGATGGCATGCTGGCGCTGAAGGCGCATGATGACGGCCGCGGTGCCGCGGAGTTGAAGCCGGGAAACGGTCTTTCCGGCATGCGCGAACGTCTGGCCGAAGTGGGCGGCCGGTTGTGGATCGAAACCGCGCGCGATCGCGGGTTTACCCTGGAAGCTTCGATGCCGCTGGAAAACGTCGCGCTTTGAATACCTGATGCGCTCGTGGGGTAATGCGCTGTCCATGCGCGTGAAAGCAGCCATCCATGGCTGCGCATTCAGACAAGAGTGATTTCTGCCGGCGGCGCTCGGAATCCTGAGGTACTGGCGTGTACACTGCGGTTCCTGCGCGCCGGCGGTGCGAACTTGCCTTCGCTCGCGACGGCTTTCAAACCGCTCCAGTGTGTCAGCAATGGGGAATGCTTGATGATTTCCGTTTGTCTCGTTGACGACCAGAACCTGGTGCGCCAGGGCATCCGTTCGCTGCTGGAACTGTCGCCCGAAATCCGCGTGATCGCCGAATGCGTGGACGGCGCACAGGCGCTCGAGACGATTCCGCGCGTCAAACCCGACGTGGTGCTGCTGGACATGCGCATGCCCGGCAAGAGCGGGCTGGATGTGCTCAACACTTTTGCGGCGCAAGGCACCGTGTGGCCGACGATCATCCTGACCACGTTCGACGACGATCAACTGGTGCTGGCCGGCCTGAAAGCCGGCGCGCGCGGCTATCTCTTGAAGGATGTCTCGCTGGAACAACTGGTCGAGGCGGTCAAGACCATCGCGGCCGGTGGCTCGCTGATTGCGCCGATGGTGACGCAACGGTTGCTGGCCGGCATCGGCCGCATGCAGAACCAGTTCACCAGCCTTGAGCAACCCGATCCGCTCACCGAGCGGGAAACCGAAATCCTGCGGCTGATGTCGGGCGGCTACAGCAACAAGGAAATCGCCAATTCCCTGGGCGTTGCCGAAGGCACAGTCAAGAACCATGTCTCCAACATCCTGTCGAAACTCGGCGTCCGCGATCGCACGCGCGCAGTGCTGAAGGCGCTGGAGTTGGGAATCGTTTGACGGAGCATTCCGGGTTCCGGCTTTCGACCGGATGTCGGAACAGATCAGGCGGGCGGGTCGGATTCGGTTCCATCGGAACGATCGCCCAGCAACCGGCGCACCACCACGTAGAAGATCGGCACCAGCAGCAACCCGAGCGCGGTGGCGCCGATCATGCCGCCCATCACGCCGGTGCCGATCGCGTGGCGGCTGTTGGCGCCGGCGCCGGTGGAGATCGCCAGCGGCAGCACGCCGAGGATGAAGGCGATCGAGGTCATCAGGATCGGGCGCAGGCGGATGCGGCAGGCTTCCAGCGTGGCCTTCAGCAGGCCGATGCCCTGCTTTTGCATGTCCACCGCAAAGGCCACGATCAGGATTGCATTCTTGGCCGACAGGCCGATGATGGCGATCAGCCCGATCTTGAAATAGACGTCATCCTGCAGGCCGCGGATGCTGGTGAGCGCCGCCGCGCCGAGCACGCCCAGCGGCACTACGAGCATCACCGCGACCGGTATCGACCAGCTTTCGTACAACGCGGCAAGACACAGGAACACCACGATCAGCGACAGCCCGAACAGCATCGGCGCCTGGGCGCCGGAGATGATTTCCTGCAGCGATTGTCCGGACCATTCGTAGCTGATGCCCTTGGGCAGATACTTCGCGACCAGTTCCTGCATCGCGGTGATCGCATCGCCAGAGCTGTAGCCGGGTGCGGCACTACCGGTGAGCGCGATCGCGCCGGAACCGTTGTAGCGATCCAGCGACGGCGGCGCCAGCGACCACTTGGTCGAGACCACGCTGGACAGCGGCACCATCGCGCCGCTGGATGAGCGCGTGTAGAAGTCGCCGACATCGGAAGGGCTCATGCGATAAGGCGCGTCGGCCTGCATCTCCACGCGCAGCACGCGACCCTGGTAATAGAAGTCGTTGACGAAGGCCGGCGCCAGCATCAACTGGATGGCGTTGTATACGTCGCTCACCGACAGCCCCATCGATTGCGCCTGCACGCGGTCGACGCGCATGTTCACGGTCGGCGAATCTTCCAGGCCATTGGTGCGCACGTTCTGCAGGCGCTTGTCGCTGCGCGCTTCGGCAATCAACTTGTCGCGCGCGGCAACCAGCGCGTCGTGGCCGAGACCCGAGCGATCCTCCAGTTCGAAATCGAAGCCGGCGAACTGGCCGAGACCCCGGATGACCGGGCGATTGATCGCAACCACCTGCGCGTCGCGGATCTGCGCGAACTTGTGATTGAAATCCGCGATGATCCGGTTGGCGTCGTGCGTGCGCTGGCTCCAGTCCTTCAAGTGGATGAACGCCATGCCGACGTTCTCTCCGTTGCCGACGAAGCTGAAGCCGCCGATGTCCAGCACGTTGGCGACGTCGGAATCCGCCATCACGATCTGCTCGACCTGCTTCATCACCGCCGAGGTGCGATCCATCGTCGCGCCCGCCGGCAACTGCACGGTCGCCATCACCTCGCCCTGATCCTCTTCCGGCACGAAGCTGGAAGGCAGATGCCAGAGCAGGGCAATCGCCACCAGCACCGCGACGAAATAGCCCAGCATCCAGCGCGGCGTGTGGCGCACGGCCTTGCCGAGCCGGCCGAGATAGTGTCGCGCCAGGCTCTCGTAGCCAGTGTTGAACGCGCGCAGGAAGCGGTTGGTGTGTTCGTGTTCGGGACGCAACAGGCTTGCGCACAACGCCGGCGTGAACGACAAGGCCATCAATGCCGAGAGCCCCATCGACACCGCGATGGTCATCGCAAATTGCTTGTAGATCGCACCGACGCTGCCGGGCATCAGCGCGGCCGGGATGAACACCGAGGCCAGCACGGTGGTTACCGCGATCACCGCGCCGGTGATCTGCTGCATGCCCTTGCGGGTGGCCTCCTTGGGCGACAAGCCTTCCTCGCGCATGATGCGCTCGACGTTTTCCACCACCACGATCGCGTCGTCCACCACGATGCCGATCGCCAGCACCAGCCCGAACAGGCTGAGCACATTGATCGAGAAGCCGAACGCGTACATGCCGATGAAGGCGCCGGTCAGCGCCACCGGCACCACGAGTGTGGGAATCAGCGTGGCGCGCAGGTTCTGCAGGAACAGCAGCATCACGATGAACACCAGCACGATCGCCTCGGCCAGCGTCTTGACCACTTCGGTGATGGAGACCTTGACGAAGCCGGTGGTATCCACCGGCGTCGACCAGGTTACGCCGGGCGGAAAGTTCTTCGCGAGTTCGCGCATCTTCACCGCGACCGCGTCGGCGACGGTCAGCGCGTTGGCACCCGGCAGCAGCGACACGCCGAACGCGGAGACCGGTTTGCCATTGATGCGCGAGAAATTGCCATAGTTGTACGACCCCATCTCCACGCGCGCGACGTCGCCCAGCCGCACCACGCTGCCGTCGGGCTGTGCGCGCAGGATGATGTTGCGGAACTGCTCGGGGTTGGTGAAGCTCGACTCGGCGGAAACGTTGGCGGTGATTCCTTGCCCCGGCACGGAGGGCTGCGCACCGACAGAGCCCGCCGCGAACATCACGTTTTGCGCGCGCACCGCATTCAGCGCATCGGTTGCCGTGAGCCCGTAACCCTGCAGTTTCAACGGATCCAGCCAGATCCGCATCGCGTATTCGGAACCGAACTGGTTGACCGATCCCACGCCATCGATGCGCGAGATCGGATCGATGACCTGCGATGCGATCAAATTGCCGAGCGCGGCGGGGTCCATGCTGCCGTCGTCGGATTGCAACGAGATGACTTCCAGGAACCCGGTGCTGGACTTGCGCACCGTCACGCCCAGGCTGTTCACCGCTGCCGGCAGCCGCGGCTCGGCGGCGCTCACCGCGTTCTGGGTTTGCACCGCCGCGGTATCGAGATCGACGCCACTCTTGAAGTACAGCGTGATATTGGCGGAGCCGGTGGAGCTCGAAGACGAGCTGAAATAGAGCAGGTTGTCGATGCCGGAAAGATTCTGCTCGATGATCTGGGTGACGGTGCTCTGGATCACCTGCGCGTTGGCGCCGGGATAACTCGCGCGGATCTGCACGCTCGGCGGCGCGATCGGCGGATAAGCCTCGATCGGCAGGTTGAAGATAGCGAGCGAGCCGCCCAGGGTGATCAGGATCGCGATCACCCACGCGAAGATCGGGCGGTCAATGAAGAATTGCGGCATGGAGGGTTCTCAGTAGCCCGCGCTGCCGGCGCTGGTGGCCGCGGGGGCCGGCGCCTGGTCGCGCTGATACGGCACCGGCTGCACCGTCGCACCCGGCTGCGCCTTCTGCACGCCGGAGACGATCACGCGATCGCCATCGTGGAGCCCGCTTTCCACCACCCACTGCGAACCGCGCTGGCTATCCAGCGTGACGCGCTGGCCGCGCACCTTGTCGCCGGCGCCGACGATCAGCAGATATGCACCCTGCGCATCGCGTTGCACCGCGCTTTGCGGCACCTGATACGCATGATGGCGTTGTCCGAGCGTCAGCCGCAGCTTGACGAACATGCCCGGCAGCAGCGTGCGCTCCGGATTCGGCACGGTGGCGCGCAAGGACACCGCGCCGGTCTGCGGATCGACCGCGAGATCCGCGAAATTCAAGGTGCCGGTGTGCGCGTACACGCTGCCGTCTGGCAGCAACAATTGCACCTGCGCCTGATCCGGCGCGGCCAATTTCAGATCGCCCGAAGCCTGTGCGCGCCGCAGGGTTTCCACTTCCGCCATCGGCTGGCTGAAATCCACGTAGATCGGATCGATCTGCTCGATCGTGGTCAGCGGAGTGGTATCGGTAGGCGAGACGAGCGCGCCTTCGGTGACATTGGCGCGGCCGGCGCGACCGCTGATCGGCGCGGTGATGGTGGCGTAACCGAGATTGATTTTGGCCGTCTCGACATTGCCGCGCGCGGCCTGCACGGAGGCGCGCGCGCCTTCCGCCGCCGCCACTGCGTCATCCAGATCCTGCTTGGCGATCACGCCCCGCGCCGCCAGTTCGCGCATGCGCGTGGCTTTCATTTCATCATCGTGCGCGGTGGCGGCAGCCTGGTCGAGCTGGCCTTGCTGCGCGCGCAGCGCGGCTTGCAGCGGCGCCGGGTCGATGCGGAACAGCACATCGCCCACCTTGACGTCGGTGCCTTCGGTATAGATGCGCTTCAGCACGATGCCGGTCACGCGTGCGCGCACCTGCGCGGTGCGGGTGGCCTCGAGGCGACCGACGAAATCGCTCACCAGCGGCATGCTTTGCGCGTGCGCGACCACAACGCCGACTTGCGGCGGCGGCGGTGGTGGGACTTTCGATTTTCCGCAAGCGGCCAGGGCCAGGGCGAGCGGCAGACACAGGGCGACGCGCAAACGCGGCATCGATTTCTCTACTGGGTAGATTGGTAATTGCCCAGCATGCCCGAAAACGGCGTCGTCGTCCGTAGGCCAAGGGTCATATTGCGGTGAAGGCCGGGAGAAGCGTGGCTTACGCCGCGTTGTGCACCATCACGCGGTCGCGGCCTTCGCGCTTGGCGCGATACAGCGCCTGATCGGCCGTGCGTTTCAGTTCCTCGGGCGATATGCCTTCGGAAGACATCGCCACGCCGATCGACACCGAAGGCGCGGGCAGGCGTTGGCCGCGATGGCGCAACTCGATGCGCGTGGTGGCGCTGCGGATCGCTTCCGCGCGCGCCAGCGCGCTGTCCTTGTCGATATCCACCAGCACCACCGTGAACTCCTCGCCGCCGTAACGACAGGCGATGTCCTCGCCGCGGCACAGGTGGGTCAGCGTGACGCCGAACTGGCCGAGCAGCGCATCCCCCGCGTCGTGGCCATGGCTGTCGTTGTAGCGCTTGAAATGATCCAGATCGAGCATCAACAGGGCGACGTGCGACCGGCGCCGCTCCGCACGCGCCAGTTCGCGCGGCAGCGATGCCTCCAGATAGCGGCGGTTGAACAGACCGGTCAGCGGGTCGCGGATGGATTGCTCGCGAAGGCTTTGTTGCAGGCGCAGGTTGGCGATCGCCAGCGCAAGCTGATCACCGACGGTGAGCATCAGTTCGCGCGAACCTGGATCGAACGCATGCTCGGCGACCAGGCTCAGCACGCCGAGCACCTGGCCTTGCGCGGACAGCGGCAGGCACAGCACGTGTCCCGCGGTGACGCCAGCGTGCACCAGATGCGCGCAAGTCGGCGCGGCGATTTCGCCGAAACCCGGGTGCGCCTGACTGCGCCGCAGCGCCCAGCAATCATCGGGCGCGAACACGCCGTCGGCGAGATCCGCGCCGCGCGCGCCCCAATGCATGCGCGCTTCGACCGTGTTCTGCGAAGGGTTGATCAGCGACAGACAGCCCGACATCTCCGGCAGCAGTGGCGGCAGCGCGCGTTCGATCACTGCGATCGCCTCGTCGGGCTCGCGGCAGCTTTGCAGCATCTCGCCCAGCAGCGACAGGCGCCGCAGCGTATCGGCCAATTGCCGCGCGTCGCCCAGCGCGAGCTGCAATTCCTGCGCACCCTGCGCCAGACGCAACTCCGAATGCTGGCGACGACGTTGTTCGGCGCGCACGCTGATCAGCGCGAACAACATCAGCAACAGGCTGCCGCCCACCGCGATGACGGCGACAATCGCGACGTACATCGCGCTGCGGTCGCGCTGGGCTTCGCGATGGGCCAGCAAGCCGGATTCCATCGCGCGCATGCGTTCGGCGAGATCGCTGACCGGGCGCTCGGGCTGGTTGATCATCGCCAGCACATCCAGGCGTGCGGCCTCGGTGCCATGCAGCCGGTAGTCGGCGAGGATTTGCAGCAACTGGGCTCGCCGCCGCGCAACTTCCCGGCGCAGTGTGTGTGTGTTGGCGATCTGCGCCGGGTTGTCCGCGACCAGCGCGTCCAAGGCATCCAGTTGATGCTCGGCTTCGGCCATGCTGCGGTAAAAACGCTGCGCGAACACGTCGCGGCCGGTGAGCCCGTAGCTGCGCGCCTCGAGTTCGGCGGCGTGCACGTTGTAGACGATCAGCGTGATCTGCTCGCGCACCTGGTAGGTATGCAGGGTCAAGCGCTGGTAATCGGAGTATTGGTTGGAGGTCACCAGGCCGGCGATGGCCAGCATCAGGATCAGCACCGCGGCCGCGCCGAACAACAGTTGCAGACGCAGGTCAAAACGGAGCGCGGACGCCCGTGGCGCCGGCGATGCTCGCCGTTGCGCTGGATTCGACGGGTAGGCGGGCGCTATGCTTTGCGTCCCCGCATTCCCCAGATTGTCCGCGATCTCCGCCATGAATGACCTACGTGCCCCAGCCGGGGCCGCCGACCTCGTTGCCATCGTCGAGGGGGCGCAGAGCAAGTTCCCCGCCAGTTGTGCGCCGCTCGCGCAACAATTTGTGAAAGCGTGTTGCGCATCACTCGCGCCCGAGGAACTGGCGGAACGTAGTGTATCCGCGTGGGCGGCACTACTGGCCGGTTTGTTCAGTTTTACGCAAAGCCGCCAACCCGGTCAGACCGCGGTGCGCGCGTTCAACCCGGAGCGTGATCGCGACGGCTGGGATTGCGCCTGCTCCGTCATCGAGGTGGTGACCGAGGACATGCCGTTTCTGGTGGATACCATCGGCATCGCGGTGACCGCCGCCAAGTTGCAGATCCATCGGCTGGTGCATCCCGTTCTGGCGGTCAGCCGCGATGACCGCGGTGAATTGACCGGGCTGGCAGCCGACGCGCCCGGTGCGCAACTGGAATCGGTGATGCACGTCGAGGTGGATCGCCTGAGCGAAGAGGAACTGCGCGAGCTGCAGGCGGCCGTTGCGGCGGCGTTCGGCGATGTGCGCGCTTCGGTCGAGGATTGGCGCGAGATGCGCGACAAGATGCTGGAAATCGCCGAAGCCTTGCCGAAGCGGCGCATGCCTTTCAGTGGGGAAGAAGTCGCCGAGGCGCAGGCATTTCTGCGCTGGGCGGCGGATGATCATTTCACTTTTCTGGGATACCGCGAATACGCGGTAGTCGCCGCGAACCACGACGAGCTGTTGCAAGCCAAGCCGGACTCCGGCCTCGGAATCCTGCGCAGCATGGATCTTGCCGTGGCGCCGCGTTCGCTGAAATCGCTGGCCGCGACCAAGCTGCCGGTTTCGGGCTCGATGGATGCAATCATCCTGACCAAGACCAACGCGCGTTCGCGCGTGCATCGTCCCGGTTACATGGATTACATCGGCGTGTTGTGCTTCGACGAGCATGGCCGCCCGGTCGGTGAACAGCGCTTCCTCGGCCTGTTCACTTCCACCGCGTACATGCGCCGACCGCAGGATGTGCCGCTGGTGCGGCAGAAAGTTGAGGCGGTGATGCAGCGCTCCGGTCTGCGCCGCGATTCGCATTCGGGCAAGGCGCTGCGGCACATCCTCGAGACCTTGCCGCGCGAGGAACTGTTGCAGTGCTCGGGCGATGAGCTGTTCGCGCTGGCGCACGGCATTTTCGAATTGAAGGAGCGCGCGCGTCCGCGCTTGTTCGTGCGGCGCGACGCCTACGGACGCTTTTTTTCGTGCCTGGTGTTCATTCCGCGCGACCACTTCAACAGCGGCGTGCGCGAAAAAGTGGAAGCGATGCTGATGGAAATGCTGCGCGGCGAGCGCGTGGATTCCACCATTACCATCGGCGATTCGCCGCTGGCGCGCCTGCACGTGGTGGTGCGCCCGCGCGCCGGCGACCATCCGGATTTCGATCTGCAGGCGCTGGAAGCCAGGCTGGCGAAGGTCGTGCGCAACTGGCACGACGATTTGCGCGAAGCATTGGTCGAGCGCGTGGGCGAGGAGCGCGGCGCGCGTCTGCTGGCTCGCTACGGCCGTGCGCTCTCGGCCGGCTACATCGAGGAAGTCACGCCCCAGCGCGCGGCGCAGGACGTAGAAACGCTGGCGGAACTTTCCGGCGCGGACGATCTGCGCCTCAAGTTGTACCGCTCGCACAACCAGCAGGCGGAGCTGCATTTCAAGATCTTCCGCAGCGGCCCGGACATCGCGCTGTCGGAAGTGCTGCCGCTGCTGGAAAACGCCGGGCTCAAGGTGCTGAGCGAGCAGGTCTACACGCTGGATGTGAAAGGCGCAAGCCTGTGCATCCAGGATTTCGTGGTGCAGCCGGCGGCGAAGCTCGCGTTCGACATCGAGCAGCTGCGCGAAAATTTCGAAGCGGCGTTCGAGGCGATTTGGCGCGGCCGCGCCGAGAACGATGGCTTCAACAAATTGCTGCTGCACGCGCGCCTGTCGTGGCGGCAGGTGGCGGTGCTGCGCGCCTACTGCAAATACCAGCAGCAGGTGGGCACCACGTTCTCGCAGGCGTACATGGAGGAGACGCTCAACGATTATCCGCTGATCGCGGGTCTCCTGATCGAGCTGTTCGAGGCGCGCTTCGATCCCGCGCGCGAAGGCGAAGACAGGGACAAGCAGGAAGCCGCGCAGCGGCAGGTGCGGGCGGAGCTGGAAGCATTGCTGCCGGAAGCGGTGCGCGCGCGCGAGCCGGCATTCGCCGAACGCGTCGCCGCGTTGCGAGTGCAGCCGCGCGAACAGCAGAGCGACGGCTTGATTGTCGCGATCAAGACCCTGCTGGAGAACGTCAACAGCCTGGACGAGGATCGCATCCTGCGCGGGTTCACCGCGCTGATCCGCGCCACCTTGCGCACCAATTATTTTCAGGCGCGCGCCGGCGCGCCGGCTGAATATCTATCCTTCAAGTTCGATTCGCACCAGGTGCCGGATGCGCCGAAGCCCGTGCCGTATCGCGAGATTTGGGTGTACGCGCCGCGCGTGGAAGGTGTGCATCTGCGCTTCGGGCCGGTCGCTCGCGGCGGCTTGCGCTGGTCGGACCGGCGCGAGGATTTCCGCACCGAGGTGCTGGGCCTGGTCAAGGCGCAGATGGTGAAGAACACCGTGATCGTGCCGGTCGGTTCCAAGGGCGGTTTCTTCGTCAAGCGTCCGCCCGTCGGCGGTGATCGCGATGCGATCCTGGCCGAGGGCATCAGTTGCTACAAGATGTTCATCAACGGCCTGCTGGACATCACCGACAATCTGGTCGACGGCAAGGTCGTGCATCCGCGCGACGTGGTGCGCCACGACGCGGATGATCCGTACCTGGTGGTGGCCGCCGACAAGGGCACGGCCACGTTCTCCGACATCGCCAATGGCGTTGCGATCGAGCACGGCTACTGGCTGGGCGACGCGTTCGCCTCGGGTGGTTCGGCCGGCTACGACCACAAGGCGATGGGCATCACCGCCAAGGGCGGCTGGGAGTCGGTGAAGCGTCATTTCCGCGCGCTGGGCCGCGATTGCCAAGCTTCAGACTTCACCTGCGTGGGCATCGGCGACATGTCCGGTGACGTGTTCGGCAACGCAATGCTGCTGTCGAAACATACGCGCCTGCTCGCCGCGTTCGATCACCGCCACATTTTTCTGGATCCCAATCCCGATGCGGCGGGTTCGTTCGGCGAACGCGAGCGCATGTTCAAGCTGCCACGCTCGAGCTGGGATGACTACGACAAGTCGAGGATTTCCGAAGGCGGCGGCGTGTATGCGCGCTCGTTGAAATCCATTCCGATCTCGCCGGAAGTACGCAAAGCGCTCGGCATCGGCGGCGATGTCGAACAGCTGACGCCGGTCGAACTGATGCGCGCGATCCTGAAGAGTCCGGTGGACCTGCTCTGGAACGGCGGCATCGGCACCTACGTCAAGGCCGACAGTGAAACCAGCGCGGACGTCGGCGACCGCGCCAACAACGCGCTGCGCATCGATGGCGACGAATTGCGCTGCAAGATCGTGGGCGAGGGCGGCAATCTCGGTTTCACCCAGAAGGGTCGCATCGAGGCCGCGCAGCACGGCGTGTTGCTGAATACCGATTTCATCGACAACTCCGCGGGCGTGGACACCTCGGATCATGAGGTCAACATCAAGATCCTGTTGAACGACCCCGTGCAACGCGGCGAGCTGGATCTGCCCGCGCGCAACACCCTGCTGGCCTCGATGACCGATGAGGTCGGTCGGCTGGTGCTGTGGGACAACTACCGGCAGAACGTCGCGTTGAGCCTGATGGAGCACATGTCGGTGAACCGCATCGGTTCCAAGGCGCATTTCATCCGCACCCTGGAAGCGCATGGACAACTGGATCGCCAGATCGAATCGCTGCCGTCGGACGCGGAACTGGCCGAGCGCAAGTCGCGGCACCTGGGCCTGACCCGCCCCGAGCTGTGCGTGCTGCTTTCCTACGCCAAGATCGTGCTGTACCAGCAACTGCTGGATTCCGACGTTCCCGAGGATCCGTATCTCTCCAAGGAACTGGTGCGCTATTTTCCGCAGCCGCTGCGCGAGAAGTACGCCACGCAGATGCAGCGGCATCGCCTGAAGCGCGAGATCATCGCGACCGCGGTGACCAATTCGATGGTCAACCGCATGGGCGCCACCTTCATGTTGCGCATGCAGGAGGATACCGGGCAGACGCCGGCGTCAATCGCCAAGGCCTACAACGCCGCGCGCGAAATCCTGGATGCGCGCACGTTGTGGGCGCGCATCGAGGAGCTCGACGGCAAGGTCGCCGAAGCTACGCAAATCGATGCCTTGCTGAAGGTTTGGGCGCTGCTGCGGCACATGACGCGCTGGCTGCTGAATCGCCCCGGCACCGTGTTCGACATCGCGGGCCAGGTGGAGCGCTACCGACCAGGCATGGAAGAATTGCGCGCGGCATTGCCGGCCGCGCTCACGCCGACCGGCCGCGCGTCCTTCGACGTCGACATGGAAAAGTGGCAGGGGCTTGGCTTCTCGGCGCAACTTGCCGAGGATCTGGCCGAAGTCCCGGTGCTGGCGGTGGCGCTGGACATCGTCGAAACCGCGCGCGAATCGGAATACCCCATCGAGCGCGTGGCGCGCGTGTTCTTCGAATTGGGCGAGGCGCTCGACATCGAATGGCTGCGCAGCCAGATCGAGGCGTTGCCGGTGGAAAGCGGCTGGCATGCGCAGGCACGCGGTTCGCTGCGCGACGAGTTGGCTGCGCAACAGCGCGCCCTGGCGACCCAGGTGCTGGCCGCGCCGAGAGCCGGCGAAGGCAGCGCTGTTTCCGCATGGCTCAACAGGGATGATCCGGTGCTGAAGTTCACCCGCGGCATGCTGGACGAAATCCGCACCCAGAACGTCGATTACCCGATTGCTTCCGTCGCGCTGCGGCGGCTGGCGCAGTTGGCCCACGCTGGTTAGGGCGGAAATGGGAAGTAAGGAGTAGGAAAGCCGAAAACCCTGCACTCGGCTTTCCCGTTTCCCACTTCCGGCTTTTGCGGCACACTGCGCGCATGTCGTCGCGCAGCGCCAAACCCCGCATCGCCTTTGTCGCCTCGGCTTCGCCCAAGGCGCGCGAAGCGGCGGCGGCACTGATCGAGCGCTATGGCAGCGCGCCACTGGGTGAAGCGGAATTGATCGTCGCGCTGGGCGGCGACGGCTTCATGTTGCGCACCCTGCATGATCATCTCGATCGTGGCTTGCCGGTGTATGGCATGAAGCTGGGCCGGGTCGGGTTCCTGATGAACCAGTTCGATGCGGATGCGCTCGGCGCGCGTGTGGCCGCGGCGCACCCGGCGATCCTGCATCCGCTGGAAATGCGCGTCGTGCTCGCCGAAGGAAAACAGGTCAGCGCGCTGGCATTCAACGAAGTGTCGCTGTTGCGCCAGACCAATCAGGCCGCGCACGTCGAGGTCGCGTTGAATGGCGCGGTGAAACTGGAGAACCTGATCTGCGACGGCGTGCTGGTGGCCACACCCGCGGGTTCCACCGCATACAACCTGTCGGCATACGGGCCGATCCTGCCGCTCGACGCCAACGTCCTGGCGTTGACGCCGATCAGCCCGTTCCGCCCGCGTCGCTGGCGCGGCGCGCTATTGCCCTCGACCACCGAGGTGCGCCTGCGCACGCTTGAACCGGGCCATCGCCCCTTGAGCGCCACCGCAGATTTCCACGAAGTGCGCCACGCACTGGAAGTCACTGTACGCGAAGCGCGCGAACACGCGGTCACGCTGCTGTTCGATCCGGAACACAATCTGGCACAGCGCATCCTGGACGAACAGTTCGCGCCTTGAAGTCGTCGGATTCCCCCTACAGCCGCTGAGCTCCTGAGCGGACAGCTTCCTCCGAATCGCCGTGCGAGCCTGTCGCCACTGTCCCCGGAGGCGCCCGCATGGCCCGACTTTCCCGTCTGGACCTGCCGAAGATTCCGCAACACGTGATCCAGCGCGGCAACAATCGCCGGCCCTGCTTCGTGTCCGATGAAGACTGCACGCGCTACTGCGAGGACCTGGCCGACGCGGCGAGCCATTGCGGCTGCGCGATCCACGCCTACGTGCTGATGACCAATCACGTGCACTTGCTGGTAACGGGTTCGCAGCGAGGAGCCGTATCCCGAATGATGCAGCGTCTTGGGCGACGCTATGTGGCGTGCTTCAACGCCCGCTATCAACGCACCGGCACGCTCTGGGAGGGCCGCTTCAAGTCCAGCCTGGTGGATAGCAGCCTCTATCTGCTGGCCTGCCATCGCTACATCGAACTGAATCCGGTGAGGGCGGCGATGGTGGGCGACCCGGCCGACTACCGCTGGTCGAGCTACCGCTGCAACGCATTGGGCAACCCGGATCGCTTGATCACCCCGCATCCGCTGTATCTCGCCCTGGGGGCGAATGCCGATTCGCGGCAATCCGGCTATCGAAGCCTGTTCGAGCGGACGTTGGGTGCAGATGAGCTGTCGGACATACGCGCCCATGTGCAGCAGCAAAAGGTGCTCGGCAGCCACCGCTTTCAGGCGGAGATCGAAGCACTGCTCGCAAGGAAGGTGGCCGTGCGACCGCGCGGCAGGCCGCGGCTTGAGGAGGACTGATCAGGCGCCAAGCACGTGAGGAAAATGAACCTGACCCCTTTTATTTCTCTCGATTTCGGGAGACGGGCAGCTATTGGACTATTGACCGGGGCGGCGAAATGGCGACCCCTTTATTTTTTTCTTTAAGGTGTATTCAATGCGATGTGGTATCCGAAGGAAGTGGTCCTATATGCGGTACTGCGTTGGGTCGAATGCCCTTCGAGGCAAGCATGTCCAGGATCTGCTTTTTTTCTTCTGAGAGCTGTGAATGCTCAGCGACGACGTTGGCATCGATGCTATTAGCGAGATTTACGAGATCGTAGCTGTATCCGCGTTTTAAGAGCATGAGAACAATTCCGAACTTGGATAGCGCTGCCGCTTGAGTTGCCGCGGTACTTCCACCTTCGTCGTGCTCATTGACATCAGCACCGTGATCGAGCAACAACTGGATATTGTTTGTTCGATCCTGTTCGATCGCTATCATCAAGGCAGTACGATAGCCGGCTCGGATGTTGGGGTCTCCGCCATGCGCAAGCATTAGAGGCAGGAAATGCGGATCATCACTGCCGCTCGACGCATACATCGCTGAAATATCGCCTTCCATTTTGTAGTTGGGGTTGGCGCCCAATTCGAGCAGCTTCTCGATACCTCTGTAGTTTTTGCATGCCATGGTCCAGAACAACGGCGTCATATCCCGATATCCTGTCGCGTTGACATTGGCTCCTCGCCTGACCAACGCGTCCATCTTGGCGAGATCACCATGACAGCTCGCTTCCACCAACGCCAAGGTCTGGGGATCGGTGAATACATCCTTCGCTGTCTTGCCGCTGATGCTCACTTCACTACACCCCGCTGTTTGGACAGTCGACATCGCCACCAGTACGACTAGTGCTATTCCCGTGAATAGACGCAATACACGTGCCACATTCATGGTGTTCAACCTCCCGGCGTGCCGTAGGTTTGGTTCAAAAGATAATTCAGCGAGTGCAATACCGAAATATCCGAGTGCTGCCGCAACATCATGAAAAAAGGGGTCAGGTTCATTTTTCGCGTTTGGAAAAATGAACCTGACCCCTTTTTACCTTCTGCTCAAGCCACGTAGTTCATCGCCTTGTCAGGCTCCTGCAGGAAATTGCCCTGCACGAAATGCACGCCGGCCGAGAACAGGATGGACATGCTGGCCGCATCCTCGACCCACTCGGCGATGGTGTGCTTGCCGGCTTCATCGGCCTGCATGCACAGCTCGCGCACTTTCTGCTGGTTCTCTTCATGCTTGGGCAGGTCGCGGGTGAAGCTGCGATCCAGCTTCAGGTAATCCGCGTCGATGTGCTTCAGCAACTGGAACGAGTTGAGGCCGGAGCCGAATTGCTCCAGCGCGAATGCGCAGCCATGTTGCTTCAATTGCTCGACCAGTTCGCGCGCCGGCTTCAGGCTGGTGACGACCTTGCTTTCCGGCATCTCGAATACCAATGCGGAACCGGGTACGCCGGTGGCCTGCAATCGTTCGCCGATCCAATTCGCCAGTTGTTCGTCCTGCAATGAATCGGCGCTGAGCTTCACGAACAGCGTGGTCGGCACCGATCGGTTGCCGCGCTCGGCCAATACGTCGATGGCGCGCCCGATCACCCAGCGATCGATGGCCGGCAGCCGGCCGTGGCGGTCGGCGATCGGCAGGAAGAACGCCGGCAGCACTTCGCCCGATGGGCCGTGCAGGCGCAGCAGCACTTCGAAGAACTCGCGCTCGGCGCCATGCAGGCTGATCACCGACTGGTAATACAGCGCGAACCCGTCGTTGACCAGCGCGGCGTCGATCCGTTCCAGCCATTCGCGCTCCTTGGCTGCTTCCGCCTTGTCGGTGGCGGCCGGGTCGTGGATATCGCTGCGGTTGCCGCCCTGCGATTGCGCATTGCGCAGTGCATGGCTGGCCTGCGCGAGCAGGGTTTGCGTGTTCGCGTTCTTCTCGCCCAGCAGCGTGCCGCCGACGCTGGCGGTGAGGCTGACCGAATGCCCGGCCGCCTCCACGATCTGACCTTCGACGCTGGCGCGAATCGCCTCGGCCACGCGCTGCACCTCCGTGTGCGGACGCGCAGCCAGCAATACGCCGAATGCGTGTTCGCCGATGCGTCCGGCGTGGTCGTGTTGGGCGAGATTGGCGTTGACCGCCGCTGCCATGGCGCGCAGCAGGGCGTCGGTGCCGGAGATGCCGACCGCATCGTTGACGGTCTGGAAGTTGTCGGGCTCCAGCAGCAGCAGCGAATAATTCTTGCCGCCGTCCACGGTGGCCTTGACCGCCTGGTCGATCAGGCCGATGAAATGCGAGCGGTTGTACAGGCCGGTCAGCGGGTCGCGCGATTTCATTTCTTCCAGTTGGCGCGCCAGTTCCGGATCCACCTCCTGGCGGCGGAACACGATCTGCAGGCAGGCCTCGCCTTCGTAACTCGCCGACGAAAACTCCATCACCGCATCGAAAGTGGAACCATCCGCGCGCTGGGCGGTGAGCTCAAGCCGCGGCGGCGGTTTCTCGCCGCGCGACAGCCGCTTCAGCAGATCCTTGAAATCGGCGGTGTGCGCGGGCGCGATCAGATCCAGCAGGGTCAGCCCTTCGACCTCCTCGAAATCCTCGAAGCCGAACATTTCCAGATAGGCGCGATTGGCGCGCACGTGCGTACCTTCATGCACGTAGGCGATCGGATCGCGCGAGGAATCCAGCAATGAATCGCAGCGGCGTTCGGACTCGCGCAACGACGATTCCAGCCGGCGCACGCTGCGGCGCATGTTGAGCGCATCCAGTTCGCGCCGCACCACCGCCTGGATCTGTTCGGGGCGCTTGCGCAAGGCGATACCGCGGGTGCCGCTGGCGAACGCCTGCGCGATGAAGTCCTCGGTTATCTGGCCGGCGAGCGCCAGCAAGGCCATGTCCTTGCCGGTGGTTTCGATCGCGCGCGCGATGGCGGCATAGGGCACCTCGCGCGAATCCGGGTTGGCCAGCACCAGGTCGGGACTCAAGGATTCCAGCGCCGCGATGAACTCCTCTTCGCTGGTCACCCGCTGGGGCCGCACCGCGATGCCGCCGTTGCGCAGCACGCTGATGATCTGCTCGGCGTCCTCGGCCGCATCCTCGATGATGATGATCTTGGTGATGGGGTCCTGCATCATGGGTTCGAGCTGCCGACTGTCATGCGCGCGGGAAACGTCAGGCGGAACGCGGCGGGAATCTTCGCGAGCGAAGTCGCCCAAGCCTTTGTACCCTATTGAATCGCTTTGCGCCAGCAAACGATTGTGCGGGTTCTGGATGGCGTGCGCCGGCTCACAGTGGCGTCTTGCCGGGCCGGCCCGGCAGCTCGCGCACCAGACGCGGCACCAGGTACCCCGGCAGCCGCGCGCGCACGGCTTCGATCAATGCCCGCGCGCGCTCGTCGTCCACCTCGAAATGCGCGCTGCCGCGCACCCGATCCAGCTGGTGCAGGTAGTAGGGCAACACGCCGCAATCGAACAGGCGCTCCGACAACTCGGCCAAGGTGTGTGCATCGTCATTGATTCCACGCAGCAGCACGGATTGGTTGAGTACGACGGCGCCGGTTTCGCGCAGACGCACGCAGGCCGCGCGCACCGGATCGTCCAATTCATTCGGATGATTGGCATGCAGCACGACCACGCGCCGCAATGGCAACGCGGCGAGCCAGTCGCAGAGCGCGACGTCCACGCGTTCGGGCAGCACCACCGGCATTCGGCTGTGGATGCGCAGCGTGCGCACGTGCGGAATGGTGGTGAGCCCGTGGCCAAGCTCGATCAGTTTGGCGTTGGAGAGCACCAGCGGATCGCCACCCGAGAGGATCACCTCGTGCAGGCTGCGATCGTCGCGGACATGCGCGAGCGCTTCACGCCAGCCATTGGCGGCGGCAAGTTCCTGCGCGTACGGAAAGTGGCGGCGAAAGCAGTAACGGCAGTTGATCGCGCAACTTCCCGCGGCAATCAGCAGCGCACGACCTTCGTACTTATGCAGCACTCCGGATGCCTGGCGCGCGGCCAGGTCGCCGACCGCATCCGCCGTGAAGCCGGGTGCATCGCCGCATTCGGCCAATTGCGGCAATACCTGCAGCAGCAGCGGATCGCGCGGATCGCCGCGACGCATGCGCGCGACAAACCCACGCGGCACGCGCAGAGCGAACCCTGCATCCTCTTCCGGCAGGCGTTCGGCAAGCGCGCCGAGGTCCAGCGCGGCGAGCAGTTCGCGCGCATCGGTGATCGCGCCGCGGAGGTTCTGGCGCCAGTCGGGGAGGGTGTCGCCAGGCTGCGCCGTCGGGGTGGTTGCAGGTATCATGGACGGTCTTGACCGGGCTTCGGGACGCCGGGAATCCACCATTTTAGCTGCGATCGTCCTTGATCGCGGAAGATCAAAAAGCGGCTCTCCGTGGCCGCACTTTTCATTTGGAGCAATCACTTCATGGCCAACTATGGTCTCAATGACGTCAGGAACGGGCTGAAGATCATTGTCGACGGTGATCCATATACCATTGTGGATGCCGATTTCATCAAGCCCGGCAAGGGCCAGGCGTTCACCCGCATCAAGATCCGCAATTTGAAAAACGGTCGCGTCACCGAGAAGACCATGAAGGCGACCGATTCGGTGGAAGGCGCCGACGTGGTCGATACCGACATGCAGTATCTGTACAACGACGGCGAGTTCTGGCACTTCATGCAGCCGGATACCTACGAGCAGCACACCGCCGACAAAACCGCGGTGGGCGACGCGGCGCAATGGCTGAAGGGCGAGGAGCAGTGCATTGTCACGCTGTGGAACGGAATCCCGCTGTCGGTGGCGCCGCCGAATTTTGTCGAGTTGAAGATCGTCGAGACCGATCCCGGCGTGCGCGGCGATACCTCCGGAGGCGGCGGCAAGCCCGCCAAGCTCGAGACTGGCGCGGTGGTACGCGTGCCGCTGTTCGTCAATCAGGACGAGATCATCAAGGTGGACACGCGCATCGGGGAATATGTCGGGCGCGTGAAATGACGCATCGGCCCGCGAGCGCGCGACGCGAGCGACTTGGCCGATGCGTCATCCCGGACAGGCAATGGTCGGCAGCGAGCGGCATGGACGGAAGGCGCTGGATTCCGGCCGCTGCCGGAATGACGAGCAAGAGCGCATGGTCATGACCGGGAACGCGGTCGAGTCCACCCCACAACCGATCGACCTTCTGATCTGCGCGCGCTGGGTAATCCCGGTCGAGCCGCACGGTGTGGTACTGGAGGATCACGCGGTCGCGGTGACGCATGACGTCATCGTGGCGGTGTTGCCGGCGGCTGCGGCCGCGCGGCAATTCGCGCCGCGCGAGCGCATCGAGCTTCCCGGGCACGCGCTGTTTCCCGGCCTGATCAACGCGCACACGCACAGCCCGATGACGCTGCTGCGCGGATTGGCCGATGACCTGCCATTGATGACCTGGTTGCGCGAGCACATCTGGCCGGCGGAAGCCAAGGTGATGAGCGCGCAGTTCGTGGCGGATGGTACCGAGCTTGCGATCGCCGAGATGCTGCGCGGCGGCACCACGACATGCAACGAGAATTATTTTTTCCCCGATGCGTTCGCACGGGTGTGCGCGCGTGTCGGTTTTCGCGCGGTGGTCGGGTTGCCGATCGTGGAATTCCCGAGCGCCTGGGCGGCCAATGCGGACGAATATTTCGATCGCGCACTCGCGGTGTACGACGAATGCAAACCACACGCATTGCTGAGCTGCGCTTTTGCGCCGCATGCGCCTTACACCGTGTCGGATGCCAGTTTCGAGCGCATCCGGACATTGGCCGATCAACTGGACGTGCCGGTGCATCTGCACCTGCACGAAACCGCGCAGGAAATCGAAGATGCGCGCCGCGACATCGGTGCGCGCCCGTTTGCGCGGATGCAGGGGCTGGGCGTCGTCAATGACCGGCTGATCGCGGTGCACATGACGCAACTCACCGATGCCGAAATCGCGGCGTGCGCCGAAGCGGGCGTGTCGGTGGTGCACTGCGCGGAATCGAATCTGAAACTGGCTTCCGGTTTTTGTCCCGCGGAAAAGCTCCGTCGTGCCGGCGTGAACGTCGCGCTCGGCACCGATGGCTGCGCGTCCAACAACGATCTGGACATGTTTGGGGAGATGCGCACCGCGGCGTTGCTGGCGAAAGGCGTCGCCAATGACGCAAGCGCATTTGATGCCGCTTGCACCTTGCGCGCCGCAACCTTGAACGGGGCGCGGGCCTTGGGGCTCGTCGACCAAATCGGTTCGATCGAACCCGGCAAGCAGGCCGATCTCGCCGCCATCAGGCTTGATGAGCCGGAGACGCAACCGCTTTATCATGCGATTTCGCAACTGGTTTATGCGGCGTCGCGTCGGCAGGTGAGCGATGTCTGGATCGCCGGCGAGCGCAGGCTGCGTGACGGCCTGCTGACGAATGTGGACACCGGCGCTTTGCTTGCCAAGGCGGCGCACTGGCGCGAGCGGATCGCTTCACTGGGTTCGTGGAACACGAAGGAACCATGCAACGCTATCTGATCATGACCTTGCGTACGCCGCAGTTCGATCCGGCGGTGATCGAGCCGCATTACGCGCATCTGGAGCAACTGCGCGGACGCGGGCTGCTGGAACTGTTCGGCCCGTTCTCGGACAAATCCGGCGGCGCCTACCTGATCCGCGCGCGGAACCTGGACGAAGCGCGCGCGATCGCGCAGAGCGATCCGGTGCATACATCCAAATCATCCAGGGTGACCGTATACGAATGGAATGCGCAGGAGTGCATGCCGGCGTGAACAGCACAAGCGCCAACGTGAGCGCGGAAGAACTCGCCCGTTTCGACAAGCTTGCAAGTCGTTGGTGGGATCCGGATGGCGAATCGCGCCCGCTGCACGATCTCAATCCCGCGCGGTTGGCGTGGATTGCCGAACGCGTGAACCTGCGCGGCGCACGCGTGGCCGATATCGGTTGCGGCGGCGGCATTCTTTCCGAATCGCTGGCGCGCGCCGGTGCACGCGTCACCGCGATTGATCTCGCCCCTTCGCTGATCGATGTCGCGAAACTGCATCGCTGCGAATCGCAGCTCGAGATCGATTATCGCTTGTGTTCCTCGCGCGAACTCGCCGCAGCGGAGCCCGGTGCGTTCGATGCGGTGTGCTGCATGGAACTGATCGAGCACGTGCCGGATCCGGCCGCACTGGTCGCCGATCTCGCCGTGTTGGTCAAACCGGGCGGCCATGTGTTTTTCTCGACGCTCAATCGCACGCCGGCGGCATTTGCGGTGGCGATCGTCGGCGCCGAATACGTGGCCAGGCTGCTGCCGCGCGGGACGCACCATTACGCTCAATTCCTGAAGCCTTCGGAACTGGCGGCGCTGCTGCGCGGAGCCGGCCTTGAGCTCGAAGAGCTTGCCGGATTGACTTATAACCCATTGATGCGAAAAACTTCCATAACGTCGCGGGTGGACGTGAACTACCTGATCTGCGCACGTAAACCTGCATGAAGCCAATCTTGCCGAATCCGCTGGCCGGCATGTTCTTCGACCTCGACGGCACGCTGGTGGACAGTGCGCCGGATCTGCACGATGCACTGGTTGCCTTGTGCGGCGAGCGCGAGATCGCGGCCCCCCAATATGAAGCGGTGCGCGCGGTCACCTCGCGCGGCGCGCGCGCGATCGTGTCCACCGCGTTCGGTGACCAGGGCGAAAACGTGGTGGATGCCGTGCTGCCGCGCTTCCTCGAACTGTATGCCGATACCGGAACGGTGCGGACGCATCCGTTCGCCGGCATAGAAACCTTGCTGCGCAAACTGGAGGCGCGCGGTATCCGCTGGGGCGTGATCACCAACAAGGCCGGCTTTCTCGCCGCACCCTTGATGGAGCAGCTGGGTTATGCCGCGCGTTCCTCGGCGCTGGTGGCTGGCGACACGCTGCCGGTACGCAAGCCGCACCCGGACCCGGTGCTGCACGCCTGCAGGCAGGCCGGCGTGGAGCCGGCGCGCTGCGCCTTCGTCGGCGACGACCCGCGCGATGTGCAGGCCGGGCAGGCCGCCGGGTTGCACACGATTGTCGCCGGCTGGGGTTATCTCGATCCGGAAGACGCGCGCGGCTGGGGCGCGGAAGCCTACGCGGAGAACGCGGAACAGATCGCGGATTGGCTCGACTGAACGCATGAGCGACGGCGCGCTCGAGACCTGGCTGCACGCGTCGCGCAGCTCGCATCCGCAACTTGAACCCGCGTGGGTGTTCCTGCGCGCGGATGCGCGTCGCGATATCTATGGCGCGTTCGCTGCGCTCGAACAGGCATGGCTGGATGCGGTGTACGCGATCGGCGAGCCGCACGTTGCCGCGGTCAAACTGCAATGGTGGCGCGAGGAATTGCAGCTTGCGCAGACCGGCGGGGCGCGGCATCCGTTGACGCAGGCGCTGTTCGCCGACGGGCGTGCTCGCGCGATCCCGCCGCGCCTTTGGGACACGGCGGTGGAGTCTGCGATCCTTGCGCTGGACTCGGCGCCGCCCGCGGATTTTGCCGCGCAACTCGCGGCCGCGCGGCCGCTGCATGGCACGCTGGCGCGGATCGAAACGGCGCTGTGGTTCGGTTTGGATGCGAATTCCGACCGTGCCGAGGCAGTGGCCGTTGCGCAGCACGGCGTTACGCTGTTGCGCGATCTGCCCCACGAAATCGAGCATGGCCGCGCGCCGCTGCCGATGGCACTGCTGGCGCGGCATGGGTTGCGGCTTGCGGAGCTTGCGAACGACAGCGAAGCGCGCCGTGCAGCGCTGCGCGACCAGACGCGCATGCTCGGGCAGTCGCTGGCGGAAACCGATAAAATGGCCGGCCCGCTGAGCCTGTTCCGCGGGTTGCAGGCGCGGCTGGATCGGCGCGCGTTGCGTCGTGCGCAAGCCGCGTCCGATCCGTCTGCCGCATTGCAAAGATGGCAGGGTGGTTTGCGCGGCCTGCTGGATGCGTGGCGCGCGGCGCGTACTTGGCAACGCGCGAGGCAGCCCTGATATCAGAGGGCAGATCAGGAATTTCGATGGCCACCCGCAATATCCAGAACGAGCTTCCCGACATCGCCGCCGCGGCGCATCCGGATCATGCCGGTGCGCTGGACTGGGTCGGCATGGATGGCATTGACCTGCCGCTGCGCTACGAAAACGCGCACGGCGACACGTTCACCGCGCCGGCCAGAGTCTCGGTGCAGGTGGATCTCGCCGACGAGCACGCGCGCGGCATCCACATGTCGCGCCTTTATCTGTTGCTGGAGCAGTCGCTGGCCGAGCGGCCGCTGACGCCGGCCTCATTGCGCGCGCTGCTGCATGCGCTGCTGGAATCGCATGCCGGTTTGTCCACGCGCGTGCGCTTGCGCGTGGAATATCAACATCTGTTGAAACGTGTCGCGCTGGTCAGCACCAATGCCGGTTGGAAAGCGTACCCGGTGCATATCGAGGCCAGTTTGCTGGACGGTCACTGCGACGTGCAACTCGGTTGCGAGGTGCAGTATTCCTCGACCTGTCCGGCCTCGCTGGCATTGTCGCGGCAAGCCAACCAGCAGCGGTTCGACGGAGATTTCGCGGGGGTGATGCCGACCCATCATGCGGTGCGCGAGTGGCTCGGTTCGGAGCGCGGCATGGCCGCGGCGCCGCACGCGCAGCGCAGCACCGCGCGGGTGCGGGTGCAACTCGCGAACGGATTCGAGTTGCCGGTTGCGGAATTGATAGACGCGATCGAGGCGGCGTTGGCCACGCCGGTGCAGACCGCGGTCAAGCGCGAAGACGAACAGGCATTCGCCAAGTTGAATGCCGAGAACCCGATGTTCTGCGAAGACGCAGCGCGCCGCATCCGCGCCGCGCTGGAAAGCGATCCGCGCATCGGTGATTATCACATCGTGGCTTCCCATCATGAAAGCCTGCATCCACACGATGCGGTGGCGGTGGCGAGCCGAACGGTTTGAAAGCTCGCGCTCGGCCCGATTCAGTCAACGTGCAGCGCGCCGGCGGTGCTCGGAATCCTGCGCTCCGGCGACGCGCAACCTGCCTTCGCTCGTGACGCTTTCAAAGCGCGCGATTGATTTCAGCTTTTCCAAATCATCGATCGAACTCCAGCCGCATGCCCGGCTTGGGATCGAGCAACCGTCCATGTCGTGCCGCGAGGTGGCCGTTCACGAAAGTCGCGGCGATGCTGGAGCGGAAGGTGTGGCCCTCGAACGGCGACCAGCCGCATTTGGAGAGGATGTCTTCGTTGTGCACGGTCTGCGGCGTGTCGGGATCGACCAGCACCAGGTCGGCGAAATAACCTTCGCGCAGGAAGCCGCGACCCTTGATATCGAACAGGGTCGCCGGGGCGTGCGAGGTCGCTTCCACCAGCCGCTCCAGTTTCAGCGCGCCGTCGAACACGTGCTCCAGCGCGCTCTGCAGCGCGTACTGGATCAGCGGGATGCCCGAGGGGCATTGCGTATAGGGCCGCCGCTTTTCTTCCAGCAGGTGCGGCGCGTGATCGGTGGCCAGCACGTCGATCCGTGTGTCGGCCAGTGCGTGCAGCAACGCGTCGCGATCGCCAGCCGCCTTGATCGCCGGATTGCATTTGATCTTGCCGCCGTACTCGGCGTAATCCGCGTCGGTGAAGCGCAGGAAGTGCACGCAGGTTTCCGCGGTGATGCGCTTGCTTTTGATGGGGCCGGGCTCGAACAACGCCAGTTCATCCGCGGTGGAGACGTGCAGTACGTGCAGCCGGGTGCCGTGGCGGCGCGCGGTTTCGACGGCCCACTTGGTGGATTCGTAGCAGGCTTCACGCGAACGGATCTCCGGATGCAGCTGCATCGGGATTGCATCGCCGTATTGCCCTTTTGCGCGATCCAGGTTGGCATGCACGATGCGATCGTCCTCGCAATGCACCAACACGTTGACGGGCGAATCGCGAAACACGCCATCCAGCGTGGCGGGGTCGCTGACGCACAGATTGCCGGTGGACTCGCACAGGAATACTTTCACACCCGGAACGCGGCGCGGATCGAGCGCGCGGATCGCCTCCAGGTTGTCGTTGCTGGCGCCGAAATAAAACGCGTAGTTGGCAACCGAGTTGCGCGCGGCGAGCGCGTACTTGTCTTCCAGCAGCGCGTGCGTCAACGTCGGCGGGCTGGTGTTGGGCATGTCGATGAAGCTGGTGACGCCGCCCACGATTGCGGCGTGCGACTCGGAGGCGATGTCGGCCTTGGCGGTGTAGCCCGGTTCGCGGAAATGCACATGGTCATCGATCACGCCGGGCAGCAGCCACAGCCCGGTCGCGTCCAGTACCTGCTCACCCGTATGCGCGCGCAGGCTTTCGCCGATTTCTTCGATGTGCTCGCCGCGGATGCGCACGCTCGCGCGTCGACGCCGACCTTCATTGACCAGTTCCGCGTTCTGGATCAGCCACGCATCGCTCACTTCGTGTTCCTCACTGAGAATTTTGAGCCAGTTTGCAGCGTTCGACTCGATCCACGCTGCCGCACTTCCACCACCCGATCAAACCTTGTGGGTTTGATCGCCCCCTCGACTTAAGGGGACTTAGATCAAAAGCGGGCTTTAATGTTTCGTGTCGTTGCGAATGCGGCAGCCGCGCAGCACGAAACGATCGGGCACCGGATCGAATCCGCCGGTGCATAGCGGCTGGCAGCGCAGGATACGCCAAATCGCAAGCAAGGTGCCGCGCGCCGGGCCGAAGCGCGCGATCGCCACCCGTGCATAACCCGAGCAGGTCGGATGGAACCGGCACTGACTGCCGAGCAGCGGGCTCAGCAGGCGTTTGTACGCGGCGATCAGGAACAGCAGCAGACGGGTCAAGGCGATATTTCGATGGTGGATGCGCGCTACACTACGCGGTCGGTTGCCGGGCTTGCAGGTCTAGGCTATAACACGCGACCGCCACACCACAAAGTGGATGCTACGGACATGGCGAACTCAAAATCCAGCGCAGCCAAGCGCGGCGCAAAAAAAGTGAAGGCTGTGGCCAAGGCGGCCAAGTCGAAACCAAAACACGCAAAGAGGGCTACTCCGATCAAGCAGTCGAGCAAATCGGCCAAGAAGGCCGCGCCGCGCAAACCGGCGAAACCATCCAAATCCAAGGCGAAGCCGGCATCCGCCCGCAAGCCGGTGAAAAAAGCTGCCGCGGCGCGCAAACCTGCGCCGAAGAAGACGGTGGTCAAGAAGCCGATGCAGAGTCGCGCGCCGGCCAAACGGCCCGCGCCGGCCAAAAGCGCGCCGGCCAAGCCTGAGCCGCGCCAGCACAAGCCGGAGGCGTACCAGCACCCCAAGTCGGACCGCGGCGGCGTGGCCGTCGCCAAGCAGGGCAGTGAGCCGACCATCACCAAGGAGGACGGCCGCTACGCGCTGCCGGCCAATATCACCATCGACTTGCCCAAGGGTTATCGCCCTTCTCCGAAAGAGGAGTACATGGGCCCGAAGCAGCTTGCGTATTTCCGGAACAAGCTGCGCGACTGGCGCGATCAACTGGTCGAGGAATCGCGGCAGACGATGGAGAATCTGCGCGAAGAAGTGCGCGACGTGGGCGATGACGCCGAACGCGCCACCCGCGAGACCGAGAACTCGCTGGAATTGCGCACCCGCGATCGCTACCGCAAGTTGATCTCCAAGATCGACAAGGCGCTGCGTCGGATCGAGGAAGGCCGCTACGGCTTCTGCGAGGAAACCGACGAGGAAATCGGCATCGAGCGCCTGGAAGCGCGGCCGATCGCCACGCTCTCGCTGGATGCGCAGGAGCGGCGCGAGCACTTGCAGAAACAAATGGGCGATTGACAAGGCGAGCTTCGTAGGGCGGGTTCAACCCGCCGCCGTTGAATGGCGGGTCAAGACCCGCCCTACGCCTCGCCTGACGCCAGCGCTTCCCGTGCGTGCGCCTTGATGGTGTTGAGCATCGCGCTGAGTCCATTCGAGCGGGTCGGCGAAAGATGTTTGCTCAAGCCGAGCGCGTCGATGAAATCGGGATCGGTGTCCTCGATGTCGCGCGCGGAGCGACCGGAATAAACCCGCAGCAACAGCGCGATCAGCCCGGACACGATCGCCGAATCGCTGATTGCGCGGATATCCAGCTTGTCCGCGTTTCCTGAAACCGCCATCCACACTTGTGACTGGCAGCCGTGCACCTTGTTGGCTTCCGTCATCAGCTCCGGCGGCATCGGCGGCAGCTTGCGGCCGAGGTCGATCAGGTATTGGTAGCGCTCGGTCCAGTCGCCAAACAGCGCGAATTCCTCGACGATTTCCTGCTGCGCGGCGAGTGCGGTATTGACGGCCAGATCGTTCATCCGTCAATTATCGCGCGATGCGGGGATATTGGTGTGATCGCGCCCGCGAAGGCCGTGCCATGGGAGGAATTCCGTGGTCGCCCGCGGCCGGGCTCCCTGAAACCGGCTTCGCAGGAGCGTGCGCGTGCGGCAGGAGCAGCCGTGCAGGGCGAAGAGATCGCCGTCGCCTGCAAGCAAGCCCCTACGATTGCGCCACTTTCCAGCGTGTGCCCTGCGGGCCGTCCTCGATGGCAATGCCCATCGCTGCGAGCTGGTCACGGATTTCATCGGCGCGTTTGAAGTCGCGGGCGGCGCGCGCGCGTGTTCTTTCCTCGACTAATTCATCAATTTGTTCTGGCCTTGAGCCAATGACTACTGTTGGCTCCCCGAGAGTTGCCGCAACTTGGGCGGGTTCCGGAGCGATCACGAGATTGCCCTTGAACCATGTCTCAGGGTTTTGTTGCAGTAGTCCCAGCAATTTGCCTCCCGCCAGCAGCGCCGCTTTCGCATTGCGTGCGGATTCGAATTTGGTCGGGTCAGTCGAATGCATCGCCATGTTGCGCGCCGAGCGCGCTTCATCGGCCAGCTTCGCCAATTCCGCAAACGCCTGCGGCGTGTTCAAGTCGTCGCAGAGCGCGGCTTCGATGCTCGCCGGAACGTCCGCATCGCCGATCGTCACGGCGACATCGGAGAGATCGCGCAACACGCCATACCAGCCATCAAGTGTCGCGCGCGCCTGCTTCAGGGTGTCGTCCGACCAGTCCAGCGGCTGACGGTAATGCGCGCGCAGCAGCAGATAACGCAGCACTTCCGGTGGATGTTGTTGCAGCAGTTGATGCAATTGCAGCACGTTGCCCAGCGACTTCGACATCTTCTTGCCGCCGAAAGTCAGCATGCCGTTGTGCAGCCAGTAGCGCGCGAACGGCTTGCCATCATGGGCGCACGTGCTTTGTGCGATTTCATTCTCGTGATGCGGAAACATCAGATCGTTGCCGCCGGCGTGGATATCGATCGTGTCGCCCAGGTGGGCGGCCGCCATCGCCGAGCACTCGATGTGCCAGCCCGGCCGGCCGCGGCCCCATGGGCTGTCCCAGCCTGGCAGTTCCGGCGTGGACGGCTTCCACAACACGAAATCGGCGGGATTGCGCTTGTACGGCGCGACCTCGACCCGCGCACCGGCGATCATGTCGTCCACCGAACGCCGCGACAATTGCCCGTAATCCGGGTAGGACGCCACATCGAACAGCACATGCTCTTCCGCAGCGTAGGCGTGGCCATCGGCGATCAGGCGCTCGCACATCGCGATGATCTCGCCGATATGCGCGGTTGCGTGCGGCTCCACGTCCGGCGCATCGGCGCCGAGTTTGGCCATGTCTCCGCGGAACGCAGCGGCGTAGCGATCGGTGATGACGCCGATCGGCGTACCCGCGGCAAGCGCGGCGGCATTGATCTTGTCGTCCACGTCGGTGATGTTGCGGGCGTACACCACGCGCGGATATTGCCGGCGCAGCAAACGCGCCAGCAGTCCAAACAGCACATAAGGACGTGCGTTGCCGATATGCACGTAGTGATACACGGTTGGCCCGCACACGTACATTGTCACCCGTTCAGGATCGAGTGGGGTGAACCATTCGGTACGCCGGGTCAGGCTGTTATGAAGGCGGATCGGCATCGGTTCAGGTGCAATCGGCGGGCGGCCTCCCATTGTACGGGCAAAAATCTGGCTTCCTTCGGCGCGGATTCAGCCGTGCTTTGATGGAATGGCGCCCGAACCAAGGGCGCGCTCCGGCGTCCGGTGCAACGAGGTCCGCCATGACGATCCACAAGCCACTGATTGCCGCCGCCCTGCTGGCGTTTGCCGGCTTGTCGCAGGCACAAGGCTATCCGCCGCCGGACGACAACGCACACTTCGGCTGGGCCGACGTACTGCGGGTGGATCCGGTTTACGCCGTCGCGCAAGCCGGCCCGCCGCGCCAGGAGTGCTATGACGAGCAGGTTACGCGCGAGGACAACAGCCATGTCGGCGGCACCGTGCTCGGCGCCATCGTCGGCGGCGCGCTAGGCCATCAGGTTGGCAAGGGCAATGGCCGGACCGCCGCAACCATCGGCGGCGCGGTTGCGGGCGGCGCGATCGGCAATGGTATTTCCCGCGCCAACGATCGCGATTACACCGACACCGAAACGCATTGCCGGGTGGTCGGCGATTATCCGCCGCAGCGGCGCATCTCCGCCTATGACGTGGAATATCGCTATCGCGGCGAAGTGTTCGTGTCGCGACTGGGTTACGATCCGGGTGAGCGGTTGCGGGTGCGCGTCAGCGTGACACCGGCCGAATAACTTTCGTATCCAGAAAGCACACCTTCTCAGGGATTGGTGGTAAGGATGGATTGCGCATGCTTTTCCGCCGTGTCATGATCCGCGCCTCATGAACAACTTCCGCGCCAACGCCACTGTCCTGACCAGCGCCCGCATGGCTGCCGGCATGACCTCGCGCGCGCGCCGACCGGGATCGCTGAATCCGGCCGGATAGTTGCTGCGCATTTTTGCGTGTCGACAAAAACCCGGCCTCGCGCCGGGTTTTTTTATTGCGTCCCGGTGACAGGTGCGCATCCCTGCGCGTGAAAGCAGCCATCCCGGGCTGCACTCCTCAACAAAAGCAGCCTTCTCCATGCCTCTCCGCCACTTCATCACCACCCAGGATTTCAGCCGCGCCGAACTGGATGCGCTGCTGGAGCAGGCCGCCGCGTTCAAGCGGGAAAAGCTGGGCGGCCAGCTCGCCGGCAAAGCCATCGCACTGCTGTTCTTCAATCCCTCGCTGCGCACGCGCACCAGTTTCGAATTGGGTGCGCGCCAGCTTGGCGGTCACGCCATCGTGCTGGCGCCAGGCAAGGATGCGTGGCCGATCGAGTTCGAACTTGGCACCGTGATGGACGGCGAGGCGGAGGAGCACGTCGCGGAAGTCGCGCGCGTGCTGTCGCGCTATGTGGACCTGATCGGTGTGCGCGCGTTTCCGAAATTCCGCGACTGGAACGAGGACCGCAAGGACACCGTGATCCGCGCCTTTGCGCGGCACGCCACGGTGCCCGTGATCAACATGGAAACCATCACGCACCCGTGCCAGGAACTGGCGCACGTGATGGCGCTGCGCGAGCACCTGGGCCAATTGCGCGGCCGCAAGTACGTCTTGACCTGGACCTATCACCCGAAGCCGCTGAACACCGCGGTGGCCAATTCCGCGTTGCTGATCGCGACGCGGTTCGGCATGGACGTGACCCTCTTGTGTCCCACGCCCGACTACGTGCTGGACGAACGCTACATGCAGGCTGCGCGCGAGAACGCGGAAGCCAATGGCGGCACGTTGCGCATTTCGCACGATGTCGAAGCGAGCTATCGCGGCGCGCACGCGGTGTACGCCAAGAGCTGGGGCGCGCTGCCGTATTTCGGTCGCTGGGAAGAAGAAAAGCCGATCCGCGACGCGCACCGGCATTTCATCGTGGACGAAGCCAAGATGAGGTTCACCGACAACGCCGTCTTCAGCCACTGCCTGCCACTGCGCCGCAACGTCAAGGCGACGGATGCCGTGATGGACTCGCCGCAATGCATCGCGATCGACGAGGCCGAGAACCGGCTGCATGTGCAGAAAGCGGTGATGGCGGCATTGGTGGGGTAGGGCGGGTTTCAACCCGAAAAGTCGAACAATTTGATGGCGGGTCAAGACCCGCGCTACGGAAGATCCCGATGGAATCCCAAGATATTGTCCTTGCCTTTTCCGGTGGCCTCGACACCAGCTTCTGCATTCCGTGGCTGCGCGAACGCGGCTACGCGGTGCATACCGTATTCGCCGACACCGGCGGCGTGGATGCGGAGGAGCGCGCATGGATCGAACAGCGTGCACGTGAGCTCGGCGCGGCGAGCCATGTCACCGTGGACGGCGGCCCCGAGCTGTGGACGCAATTCGTCAAGCCGTTCGTATGGGCGGGCGAGGGCTACCAGGGCCAGTATCCATTGCTGGTTTCGGATCGCTACCTGATCGTCGAAGCCGCGTTGCAACGCGCAGGTGAACTGGGCACGCGCGCGATCGCGCACGGCTGCACCGGCATGGGCAACGATCAGGTGCGCTTCGACCTCACGGTAAAGGCACTGGGGGATTACCAGATCATCGCGCCGATCCGCGAGATCCAGCGCGAACACGCGCAGGTCCGCGCCTACGAGCAAGATTATTTGCGCGAACGCGGATTTGCAGTGCGCGCCAAGCAGCAGGCGTACACGATCAATGAAAATCTGCTGGGCGTCACCATGTCCGGCGGCGAAATCGACCGCTGGGAGGCGCCCGGCGAGGGTGCACGTGGCTGGTGCGCGCCGCGCGCGGAATGGCCCGCGCAGGCATTGCGAATGCGCGTGCAGTTCGAGCACGGCCAAGCGGTCGGGCTGGATGGTGAACGCATGCCGGGAAATATCCTGCTCGCGAGACTCAACCAGACGTTCGCGCGTTACGGCGTCGGCCGCGGGCTTTATACCGGCGACACCACCATCGGGCTCAAAGGCCGCATCGTGTACGAAGCACCGGGTCTCATCGCGCTGCTCACCGCGCATCGCGCGCTGGAGGAAGCGGTGCTCAGCAAGCATCAGAACCGTTTCAAGTCGGGTGTCGCGCGCGCCTGGATCGAACTGGTGTACGAGGGCTTCTTCCACGATCCCTTGAAAGCCGATCTGGAAGCGTTCCTCGATTCCTCGCAGCGCTGCGTCAGCGGCGAAGTTGTACTGGAAACCCACGGCGGCCGCGTGGATGCGGTCGGGGTGGAATCACCGCATCTGCTGAGCGCGAAAGGCGCGACCTACGCGCAATCGGCCGACTGGGGCGTAGCCGAAGCGGAAGGTTTCATCAAGCTGTTCGGCATGAGCAGCACGCTGTGGGCGGAGGTCAATCGCTCATGAAACGGGAATCGTGGCTCGGGACCCGGGATTCGGCGTTGCTTGCGGAAACGCTGACGCATCTGCGCGTGCTGGTCGGTTACGACACGCGTAACCCGCCGCGCGCAATCGGCAGCGAAGGCATGTTCGATTACCTGCGTGCGCAACTCCCTGGCTTCAAATGCGTGCTTGCCGATCACGGTGCCGGCGCGCTCAGTTTGTTCGCGGTACGCGGCAAGCCGCGGCTGCTGTTCAACGTGCATCTGGATACCGTGCCCGACTCGCCGCAGTGGAGCGCGAATCCATTCGAGTTGCGCATCGAGGACGAGCGGGCGATCGGCTTGGGCGCGTGCGACATCAAAGGCGCCGCGGCGGCGCTGCTGGCCATCGCGAACGCAACACAAGGTGATCTCGCGCTGCTGTTCAGCACCGACGAGGAAGGCCGCGATCCGCGCTGCATTGCTTCGTTCTTGACCAACGCGAGCGGAGTCCCGGCTGCCGAGTCCCGCGCCGCCGCTTTTGAAGCCATCGTTGTTGCTGAGCCCACGCGCGGCGAAGCGGTGCTCGCGCACCGCGGCGTGCACTCGGTGCAGGTCGGCTTCACCGGGCGCGCGGGCCATGCCTCCAACGTGCAGCATCGGGACGACAGCGCGGTGCATCAGGCGCTGCGCTGGGGCCACGCCGCGCTCGAATTCGCGCAGGCCCAGGCGCATCAGCGTTTCGGTGGATTGACCGGATTGCGTTTCAACATCGGCCGCATCGAAGGCGGGATCAAAGCCAACATGATCGCGTCTTCCGCGCAGCTGCAAGTCGGGTTGCGGCCGTTGCCCTCCATGGATGCGGATGCGCTGTTGAAGCGCTTGCGCGACCTGACCGATCCCGCCCCGGCGCGTTTCGAGGAAACCTTTCGCGGGCCGTCGCTGCCGGCGGGCGCCGATTTTGAAGGGAATCTCGCGGGTGCCGAAACACGGCGTCTGGCCGCGCGAGACCTGGTCGATGAACTTGGTTTGGCCGTGGGCAACGCGGTGGATTTCTGGACGGAAGCCGCATTGTTCTCGCAGGCCGGTTACATCGCGTTCGTGTACGGACCCGGCGACATCGCGCAGGCGCATGCCGCCGACGAGTGGGTCGCGCTCGGCCAACTGCGTACTTACGCCGAAAGCATCCGGCGGCTGGTCGAGGCAGGGCTGACATGATTGCCGACAGCCCGACGCCGCTGCGGCTGACCATCGTGCGACTGTTGTCGAGCATGGATGGCGCCAAGGAAGTGCGGCAATACCTGCAGCGGTTCGCGCGATTGGATGCCAAGCGCTTCGCCGTGGTCAAGGTCGGCGGTGCGGTGTTGCGCGATGACCTGGATGCGCTCACATCATCGCTTGCGTTTCTGCAGCAGGTCGGCTTGACGCCGATCGTGGTGCACGGCGCCGGTCCGCAACTCGACGAGGCGCTGGCACAGGCCGGCATCGCCAAACGCACGCTCGACGGTTTGCGAGTGACCACGCCGGATGCGCTGGCGATCGTGAGGCGGGTGATGCAGGCGCAGAATCTCGCGCTGGTGGAAGCATTGCAGCGACACGACGTGCGCGCGACCTCGATCGTGTCCGGCGTGTTCGAGGCGGCGTTTCTCAATCGCCGCAAGTACGGTCTGGTCGGTCGCGTGGCACGCGTAGAACTCGCGCCCATCGAGGCCAGCATCAAGGCCGGTTCGATTCCGGTGATCGCTTCCCTGGGCGAAACGGTGCAAGGACACATCCTCAACGTCAACGCCGACTTCGCGGTCAACGAACTGGTACGTGCCGCGCAACCGTACAAGATCGTTTTCCTGACTGGCAGCGGCGGGTTGCTCGACGGCGAAAACAGGGTGATTGATTCGATCAATCTGCGCACCGATTACGCCACCTTGATGCAAGCGCCATGGCTGCATTCGGGTATGCGACTGAAACTTGCGCAGATCAAGGATATGCTCGATGCGCTGCCGCTGGCCTCATCGGTTTCGATCACGCGGCCTGCGGAACTGGCGCGCGAGCTGTTCACGCATAGAGGTTCCGGCACCCTGGTGCGGCGCGGCGAGAAGGTGCGCCGTTGCACGCGCTGGTCGCAACTGGACACGGGCAGGTTGCGCGCGCTGATCGAATCCAGCTTCGGCCGGAAATTGGCGAACGATTATTTCGAGACCACGCGACTGTATCGCGCGTACGTCAGCGAAAACTATCGCGCCGCGTTGATCCTGACCCGCGAAGCATTTTCTGCCGGAGTGCGCGTCGCCTATCTCGACAAGTTTGCGGTGGCCGAGGATGCGCAGGGCGAGGGGCTGGGGCGCGCGGCCTGGCAGGTGATGCGCGCGGAAAATCCATCTCTGTTCTGGCGCTCGCGTCATGGCAACGGCATCAATGATTTCTACGCGGCACAAGCGGACGGCTGTTTCAAGCAGCCGCGCTGGAACGTGTTCTGGTACGGGCTGGACTCGTTTGCCGCGATCGAGGCAAGCGTGGAGCACTGCCGCGCGCGGCCAGCGACGCTGCAGGATCGGACATGAAGCGCGTCGGAATCATCGGTGCACGCGGGCACACCGGCGCGGAATTGATCGCGTTGATCGCGCGCCATCCGTGGCTGGAACTCGCCTTTGTATCGTCGCGCGAGCTCGCCGGGCAACCCGTGGCGAATCACGTCTTCGGCTTCGCCGGTGATCTTTGCTACGCAAACCTGGACGCCGGGCAGGCGGCACGCGAGGGTGCGGAGGCGGTGATCCTCGCGCTTCCCAATGGCAAGTCCGCGCCGTTCGTGGAAGCGCTGGATGCGCACGCGCGCCAAACGGTGATCGTGGATCTCTCCGCGGATCATCGCTTCAGCGACTCCTGGTACTACGGTTTGCCGGAACTGACGCGCGCGCGTTACGCCGGCCAGCGCCGCATCGCCAATCCGGGCTGCTACGCAACCGCGATGCAGCTTGCGATCGCGCCGCTGCTGGATTCGCTGGCGGGACCGCCGCAATGTTTCGGGGTATCCGGATATTCCGGCGCCGGTACCAAGCCTTCGGACAAGAACGATCCTGAGAAATTGCGCGACAACCTGATGCCATACAGTCTGGTCGGGCATCTGCACGAGCGCGAAGCATCCACGCAACTTGGGGTTCCGGTCGAATTCGTGCCACACGTGGCGCCGCATTTTCGCGGCATCACGTTGACGACGAATCTGTGGATGCGCGAAGCCGCTTCATCGGAGTCGTTGAAAGCGCGCTACGGCGCCCGTTACGCCAACGAACGCTTGATCCGCATCATTGATGATCCGCCATGGGTCAGCCGCATCGCCGGCGAGCATCGCGTCGAGATCGGCGGTTTCGCGGTGGCTCCGCGCGGCAAGCGCGCGGTGATCGTCGCCACGCTCGACAACCTGCTGAAGGGCGCAGCCACGCAGGCCATGCAGAATCTCAATCGTGCATTGGGATTTGACGAGTTCGAGGGTATTCCCGTGTAGCGTGCGCGTCGCGCACGATGACATACGCGCGCGAAGCGCACGCAATGGAGCTTCCATGAGCGACCTGCTTTGGCAAAAGAAAGGCACCCGCACCGACGATCGCATCATGCGTTTTCTTGCTGCTGACGACGTGTTGCTGGATCGCGAATTCTTCCTGCACGACATCCATGCCAGTCGCGTGCATGCGCGGGGGCTCGCGCGGATCGGCTTGCTCGACCAGGATGAGGCGGATGCGCTGGATCGCGAACTGGAAAGCCTGGCCGAGGAATTCACCAGCGGGACATTCGTGCTCGACGGGCGTTTCGAAGACGGCCACTCCGCGATCGAGGCGCGATTGATCGGGCGCCTGGGTGATACCGGCCGCAAAGTGCATACCGGGCGCAGCCGCAATGACCAGATTCTGGTCGCGACGCGGTTGTGGGTAAGGCAGCAGCTCGAATTGCTGCAAAGCCTGTGCGGCACGATCGCGCGCGTGTGTCTGCAGCGCGCCGAATGCGAATCGCTGCCGATGCCCGGCTATACGCACCTGCAGCGCGCGGTGGTGTCTTCGACCGCGATGTGGTTCGCCGGTTTCGCCGAGTCGTTCATCGATGATGCGATGCGTGCGAGGGCTACGCGTGATTGGATCGACGCCAATCCGCTCGGCACCGCCGCGGGTTATGGCGTCAATCTGGGGCTGGATCGCGAGCACGGCACGCGTGCTCTCGGCTTCGCGCGTATGCAGATAAACCCCATCGCCACGCAATTGTCGCGCGGCAAGTTCGAGCTGGCCGCATTGGAGGCGCTCGCTTCGGCTTTGCTGGACTTGCGCCGGCTTGCGTGGGATCTCTCGCTGTTCACCACCGCCGAATTCGGCTTCGCAACTTTGCCGCCGGAATTCACCACCGGTTCCTCGATCATGCCCAACAAGCGCAATCCGGATGTGATTGAACTGATGCGCGCGAGCTATGCCAGCGTCGCGGCCGCGCGCTGCGAGATCGAACAGTTGCTGTCGCTGCCCTCGGGTTATCAGCGCGATCTGCAAGTCAGCAAGGGCGCGCTGGTGCACGGTTTCGGGCGCGGCCTTGCGGCCTTGGCGTTGTTGCCGGATCTGCTGACCGGCGTGCAATGGAATGCGGAGGCGATGCGCGCGGCAATCGAGCCTGCGATGTACGCCACCGATGTCGCGATCGAGCAGGCGCTCGCAGGCGTGCCCTTTCGGGAGGCGTACAAACGCGCCGCAGAATCGCCGCAATCGGCAGGGCAGGGTCGCACCCCCGAGTCGAGTCTTGCCGCGCGGATATCGCCGGGAGCGGCGGGCGATTTGCGCCTTGGGGAATTGCGGGAGCGTCTGGAAGCTCTGTAGGAGCCGGCTTGCCGGCGACCGGCGCCATTATGGCCAAAGGTTCCGGGGTCGCCTGCAAGCAGGCTCCTGCAGGATCAGAAGCTCATGAAATAGCCGCCGTTCACCGGAATGTTCGCGCCGGTGATGAAGCCTGCATCCTCGGCGGTCAGGAAGGCCACCGTGCGCGCAATATCGGAAGGTTCGCCAAATCGTCCAGCCGGAATCTGCGCGATGATCTGCGCGCGGATATCCTCGGGTACTTTCATGACCATTTCGGTGCGGCAGTAACCTGGCGACACGCTGTTCACTGTCACGCCCTTCTTCGCCACCTCGCGCGCAAGCGCCATCGAGAAGCCGTGCATGCCCGCTTTGGCGGCGGAGTAATTGGTCTGTCCGAACTGTCCGGTCTGGCCATTCACGGATGAAATATTGACGATGCGGCCGAAGCCGCGCGTGCTCATCCCTTCGACTACCTGACGGGACATATTGAACACGCCATCCAGGTTGACGCGCATCAATTCGTGCCATTGCTGCTCTTCCATCTTGCGCAGACTGATGTCTCGCGTGATGCCGGCAGCATTGACGAGGATATCGACGCTGCCCCAGGTGTCCCCAACGTGTTTCACCAGCGCGGCGCAATCATCGAAGCGCGAGACGTCCACCGGCGCGAACACGACGTGCCCGTCGAACTCTTTCACCTCGTCGCGAAACGCGGCGAGCCGCTCCTGCCGATTGCCGAGGTCGGCGGCGATTACCATGCGGCCGTCGCGCGCCAGGTGCTTGCAGATTTCGGTGCCCAAACCGCCGATGCCACCGGTAACGATGGCGATACGCTCAGCCATGGAATTCACTCCGTTTGCGGTCGTTCCAGATCGCGAGGATCAAAAGCGGGCATCCATGGCCGCGCGTCTTGGGGATTTCGATCTTCCCTGATCGTGTGGATCACAAAGCAGCCATCCTGACCGCGCTTCCCCCTGAAGAAATGCCGCGCAGCGGCATGTGTTGCGCCGCAACAGAAAAGGGATGGTAGAAAGCGCTCCGCGAAGTGTCAACGGAGTCGTCGAGGGCCTAGCGCTACTTCTTGCCGTTGCCGGGGGGCTTGGCGCCCGCAGCATTGGCTTCCAGGAAACCGCGTTGCAGCGATTTCCACAGATCGATGTTGCGCTCGGTCACTTCGTTCAACATGGACCACGGCGTCTGGCCGAGCATCTCGTTCAACTGCGCGCGGAACTTGTGCTGCTGGTCCAGGAAGATTTGCAGGCTGTTTTCGAGATAGCCGCCCACGAAACCCTGCATGGAGTCACCGTAGAACCGGATGATCTGCGACAGCAGGTTGGCCGAGAACATCGGCTGGCCGTGCTGCTCGTGCTCGGCGATGATCTGCAGCAATACCTGCCGGGTGAGGTCCTCGCCCGTCTTGGCGTCGTGCACCTCGAACGGGGTGCCGGTCAGCACCAACTGGCGTATTTCCTCCAGCGTGATGTAGCTGGATATCTCGGTGTCATAGAGGCGCCGGTTGGGATATTTCTTGATGATGCGCACTGTTGCCATGCGGCAAAGCTAACACGGGTTGCGGCGGCGCAAAAGGAGCAATGCCTCAATCCAGGCAAGCGGCCATCCTGGACGCGCTCGCACGCCATCCCTGGTTCGCCAACCCTGGCGGATTACCTGTTGGCATCCTTGCCTCACCTGGCAAATGCCGCGCGCGAGGCGATTCGAGGCATCGCGCAGCGCGGCATTTACCAACCCATGTAATGCCCGCCGTTGATCGCGAGATTCGCGCCCGTGATCCACGCGGCCATCTCATCGAGAAAGAATGCGACTGCGTAGGCGATTTCGTCGGGTTCGCCCAGTCGCCCGACCGGGATTTGCGCCACGATCTTGGCGCGCACCTCTTCCGGTACCGCCATCACCATGTCGGTGCCGATATAGCCCGGCGAAACGGTGTTGACGGTGATGCCGAACTTCGCGTTCTCCTGCGCCAGCGAAATGGTGAAGCCGTGCATCCCGGCTTTCGCTGCAGCGTAATTGGCTTGCCCGTACTGGCCCTTCTGTCCGTTGATCGAGCTGATCTGCACGATGCGTCCCCACTTGCGCGCGCGCATGCCCTCGATCACCGGTCGCGTCACGTTGAAGCATGCGTTCAAATTGGTGTTCACCACGTCCGTCCACTGCTGGTAGGTCATCTTGTGGAAAGTGGTGTCGCGGGTAATGCCGGCATTGTTGACCAGGATGTCGATCGGACCGGTTTCCTTTTCGATTGCACGCACCATCGCCTCGCATGAAGCCGGATCGGAGACGTCGCCCGGCACCAGCGTGGCGTGCACGCCCTGCGCGGCGAGCTTCTGTTGCCAGGTTTTGGCTTTCGCCTCGTCGCGGTAATTGGTGGCGACTTTGTGGCCCATGCCGGCGAGCCTGCACACGATGGCCGTACCGATGCCACCGGTGCCGCCTGTCACTAATGCCACGCGCTGCTGGGCCATGTGTTTTCCTTTGGTTTTGTAGAGGTCGCGTCCGATTCTAGTCGGCTTGTCGCGCGACGCATGTTGCGGTGCGGGGTAGAGCAACCGTTGCCGCATTGTGCGGGAGCCCGCCCGCAGGTCGAACATGCAGCACTGTCGTGTAATGGCAGATCGCGCTGCACGTGAGGGCAAGGCATGGATGCCGATCCGAATACGTGCCATGGATGGCTGCTTGCCAGGCGATGGTCGCGCTTACCGCAGCTTTGAACCCGTTGTGTGGAAAAGGCAGCGTGTGCGCGGCACTGCATTGATGTCGAACGCGGAAGCCGCGGCGGCGAGCAGTTTTCGCGGATTTCCTGCACGCAAAGCGGTTGCAGGAATACCAAGCAATGCCAGCGCCGCGCGCATCGCCAGTGCCGGATCGCGCGAATCAATCGCCGCGGCGCCTTCGGACTTCGAGAACTTGGCTCCGCTTGCATCCAGCACTACCGGCAGATGCAGGTAAGCCGGCTCGCGCAGGCCGAGCAGGCGCATCAGGAAAATCTGCCGCGGTGTCGAATCCAGCAGGTCGGCGCCGCGCACCACTTCAGTGATGCGCGATGCCACGTCATCCACCGCGCAGGCGAGTTGATACGCGAACGGCCCGTCGGCGCGCTTGATCACGAAATCTCCGGCGCTCTCGGCAAGTTTACAATGTTGCGGACCTTGCAGGCCGTCCTCGAATTCGATCAGCGCATGGTCCACGCGCACTCGCCAGGCCGGCGATCGGCTTTCATCGGGTGCGGCAACGCATGCACCCCGATGCACCCCATCAAGCACGCCCAGATCACTGCGCGAACACCAGCAGGGGAACACCTGACCGTTGCGCCGCAATTGTTCGAAAGCGGCAGCGTAGGCATTTGGCCGGGTGCTCTGGTAAATCGGTGGTTCGTCGGGTTGCAAACCGCAGGCGGTGAGCGCGCGCAGGATCGCATCAGCCGAACCCGCCACTTCGCGGGACGGGTCGATATCCTCGATCCGCACCAGCCATGCGCCGCGCGCGGCACGCGCACGCAGCCAGCTGCCTAGCGCCGCCAGCAGCGAGCCAAAATGCAATTCGCCGGTGGGCGAGGGCGCAAAGCGGCCGCGATAACCGGACATGCCATTTCCCCATCCGACTTTCGGCTAGTATGCGGCAGCGCTTTTCATCGGGGAGTGGCCATGAACACCGCAGCCATCGGCGTGCAACCACGCAGCGAACTCACCGTTCGCGGCATGGTGATCGGCATCGTCATCACATTCGTGTTTACCGCCGCGAACGTGTACTTTGGATTGAAGGCGGGGCTGACGTTCTCGACGTCCATCCCGGCGGCGGTGATCTCGATGGCGATCCTGCGCGGCTTCCGCGACGCGACCATCCAGGAAAACAACATCGTGCAGACGGTCGCCTCGGCGGCCGGCACCTTGTCCTCGATCATTTTCGTATTGCCCGGCCTGATCATGATCGGCTGGTGGACCGGGTTTCCGTTCTGGCTGTCGTTCGGCATCTGCGCCACGGGCGGCATCCTCGGCGTGATGTACACGATCCCGCTGCGGCGCGCGCTGGTCACCGATTCCGATCTGCCGTATCCGGAAGGGGTGGCTTGCGCGGAAGTATTGAAGGTGGGTTCGGGCGGGGACGCCAGTGCAGCCGCGGTGGAATCGGGAAAATCGGGATTGAAGGCGGTAGTCGCCGGCGCGGTGGTTTCCGCCTTGTTCGCGATCATCGTGCAGACGAAGATTTTTGCCAGCGATGTGGCGCAATATTTCCGGCTGAATGCGCGCGGCGGCGCAACCGGTTATGACTTCGCCTTGTCGTTCGCGCTGTTCGCGGTCGGCCATCTGGTCGGCTTGTGGGTCGGCATTGCGATGCTGGTCGGCGCGCTGATCGGCTGGGCCTGGGCGGTACCGCATTTCACCGCGCTGTATCCGGTCGCGGGCGCCGCGGCGGAAGTCGCGCAAGGCGCATGGAGCCATTACGTACGCTTCGTAGGCGCCGGCACGATCGGCGTGGCCGCGATCTGGACACTGGCGAAACTGGTAAAGCCGGTGATCGGCGGCCTGGCCGGCGCAATGGCCGCTTCGCGCGTGCGCAAGGCGGGGCAGGCGCACACGCTGGCGCGCACCGAACAGGACATGCCGATCGGCATCGTCGGGCTGATCACGCTGCTGTGCCTGATTCCGGTCGGCATCATGCTGGGCAATTTCAGTTTCACCAGCGGCTTGGGTGAACACGTCTGGTGGCTGGTCGGCGGCGGCGTGGTGTTCGTGGTGATCCTGAGCTTCGTGGTGTCAGCGGTGTGCGGCTACATGGCCGGCCTGATCGGATCGAGCAACAGTCCGCTTTCCGGCATCGGTATTCTGGTCGTGATCATTGCCGCGCTGTTGCTGGTGCTCGGTATCCAGGCGCACACCGCGCCCGGCGCCGGCAAGTCTCTGGTGGCGTTCGCGCTGTTCATCACGTCGATCGTGTTCGCGGTCGCTTCGATCGCCAACAACAACCTGCAGGACCTGAAAACCGGCCAACTGGTCGACGCGACACCGTGGAAACAGCAGGTGGCGCTGGTGATCGGCGTGATCGCCGGCGCGCTGGTGATTCCGCCGGTGCTGGACCTGCTTTCGCATGCGTACGGCTTCGCCGGCGCGCCTGGGGTGGACCCCGCGCGTGCATTGCCCGCTCCGCAGGCGGGTTTGATTTCCGCGCTGGCGCAAGGCGTGATCACCGGCAACATCGACTGGAGCCTGATCGGCATCGGCGCCGCGATCGGCGGTGGCGTGATCGTGCTGGATGAAATCCTGGCGCGCACTTTCAAGAACATGCGATTGCCGCCGCTGGCCGTGGGCCTGGGAATTTACCTGCCGACCTCGACCACGCTGATGGTGGTGGTTGGCGCGCTGGTCGGCGCGTTCTTCGATTCGCGCGCGAATCGCGAGAAGAATTCCGAAGGCGTCAAGCAACTTGGCGTGCTGCTGGCCTCGGGCCTGATCGTCGGCGAAAGCCTGATCGGCGTGATCATCGCCGCGGTGGTGGCATTCTCCGGCAATGCCGCGCCGTTGGCCCTGGTTGGCGCGGGGTTCGAGACTGCCTCGCTATGGATCGGCGGCCTCGCTTTCGCCGCGATCGTTTTCGTGCTCTATCGGTGGATCACGCGGATGGGGCGCGCCACCGCTTGAACCAATCGCCTTTCGCCACGATCTAAGTAGCGAATCCATCGATCGGTATCGAGCCATGCGCAGAATTCTGCTGTTCGTCGCCACCAACATCGCCGTGCTGGCGTTGCTCGCGGTTATCTGCCGCATCTTCGGCATCGACCAGTTGGCCGCAGCGCGAGGCTACGGCGGGCTCGGGCCGCTACTGGGCTTCGCCGCGGTGTTCGGTTTCGGCGGGGCTTTCATTTCGCTGGCGATGTCCAAATCGATCGCCAAGTGGACAACGCGCGGCAGCGTGATCGCCCAGCCGCGCGACCCGACCGAGCGGATGTTGTTCGACATCGTGCGCCATCACGCCGAGCAGGCCGGCATCGGCATGCCGGAAGTGATGATCTACGACGGTCCGGAGATGAACGCGTTCGCCACCGGGATGAGCCGCAACCATGCGCTGGTCGCGGTCAGCAGCGGATTGTTGCGGGGCATGAACCGCGACGAGATCGATGCGGTGCTCGGCCACGAGATCACGCACGTCGCCAACGGCGACATGGTGACCATGACCTTGTTGCAAGGCGTGCTCAACACGTTCGTGATTTTCCTGGCACGGGTGGTGGGCCGGATCGTGGATGGTGCGATGGGCGGCAATCAGCGTGGCGGCGGTCTTGGCTATTTTGCCGTGGTGATGGTGTTGCAGATCGTGTTCGGCATCCTCGCGTCGCTGATCGTGATGGCGTTTTCCCGCGCCCGCGAATTCCGCGCCGATGCAGGCGGCGCGCGACTTGCCGGGCGCGAGAAGATGATCGCTGCGTTGCAGCGATTGTCGGTGCAGCACGGTGCCAGCACGTTGCCGAAAGCGGTGGCGGCGTTCGGCATCTCCGACCGCGCCGCGCGCGGATTGCAACGGCTGTGGATGAGCCATCCGCCGCTGGAGGAGCGGATCGCGGCCTTGCGCGCCATGTGACACGCCGCGGGGGCGATTGCGCGCCGCCCCGGTTCCACCGAGACTATGCCCATTCTGCAGGGGCGGGACATGGCTTTCGATTTTCTCAAGCGGTTTGTCGGCACTCCCAAACCGGCGGCCTCGGAACCCGCATCCAGCGAACGCCGGCAGACGCCGCGCGTGCGCGCGCCGCTCGGTTCACAGGTGCTGGTGGTGGACGACTCGCCGACCATCCGCGCGGTGCTTGGCAAGATGCTGGGGCAGGACGGCTACACGGTGCTGAAGGCGCCGGACGGCGAAAGCGCGGTGACGACGGTGCGCGCCGAGAAACCGGATCTGATATTTCTGGATATCGTGCTGCCCGGCATGAGCGGTTTCGAGGTGCTGCGCACGCTTCGGCGCGACCCGCAAACGCGCGCCATTCCGATCGTGATGATCAGCGGCAATCTCCAGGCCACCGAACAGTTCTATGTGCAGCGCTTTGGCGCCGACGATTTCATGAAGAAGCCATTCGGCCGCGCCGAGGTGTTCGAGCGCATTCGCGTACTGGTGAAAGCCGGGCGCTTGCCGGCGCGTGCGCCGGAAGCCGAGCCCGTGGTGCCCGCCGGTATCAGCGCGGAAGAGTGGGATGCGATCCCGGATGTGGCGATGCCGGACGCGCAGACCGGCGACGCCACGGCGCAGGTGTCGCGCGCCGACGAGAGTTCGGAATAGTGTGAGCGGTGGGCAATCCGCAATTGGCGTGCGCGTGGATGTCTGGCTTTGGGCGGCGCGGTTTTTCAAGACGCGCGCCCTGGCCAGGCAGGCGATCGAACGCGGGCGGGTGAAGATCGGCGACGCGGCGTGCAAGCCCTCCCGCCCGTTGCGGGTCGGCGACCATCTGCGCGTCACGCGCGCTGAGGAATCTTTCGAGATCGATGTGCTGGGTTTGAGCGGCAAACGCGGTTCCGCCGCAGCGGCGCAAGCGCTTTATCGTGAATCCGATGCTTCGCGCGCGGCGCGCGAAGTCGCGCGTGCGCAACGTCGGGCCGAACGCGCCGGATATCAGGCGCCCGCGGGGAAACCCGACAAACGTGCGCGCCGCTTGATCCGCGCGTTGGGTGATATCGATTCGCTGTAGGGGCGATCGAAAGATATTTATCCGCGAGAGACGCGACGGCCGCAAAGAAGATCGAAGGATCCGTTGGCTTGTTCGCCTCCTTTGCGCCTTTGCGGACAGAAACTTCGCACCGTCATTGCAGTGCCTTCAGGCGATACAGCGCTTCCAGCGCTTCGCGAGGTGTCAGCGTATCGGGATCGATTTCTGCCAGCGCGCGTTCGCTGGCGGAAGGTTCACGGTGCGCAAACAGGTCGGCTTGTGGCTTTGCATCGCCATCATGTTGCGCAATTGCCCGAGCCGGATGCGCACGCGTGTCGTTCTCCAGTTCAACCAGCGTGCGCTTGGCTTCCGCGATCACGCTTTTGGGCAAGCCCGCCAGGGCAGCCACTTGCAGGCCGAAGCTGCGATTGGCCGGGCCCTCCTTCACCGCGTGCATGAACACCAGTTGATCGCCTCGCTCGGCGTTGTGATATTCGACGGCATCCAGGTGCACATTGGCGATGCCTTCAAATTGCGCAGCGAGTTGCGTCAGCTCGAAATAGTGCGTGGCAAACAGGGTATACGCGCGATTGACCGTCGCCAGATGCACGGCCGCCGCGCGCGCCAGTGACAAGCCGTCGTAGGTGGATGTGCCGCGCCCGACCTCGTCCATCAGCACCAGCGATTGCGGCGTCGCATTGTGGAGGATGTTCGCGGTTTCACTCATCTCGACCATGAAGGTGGATTGCCCGCGAGCGAGGTCATCGCCCGCGCCAATGCGCGTGAAGATGCGGTCGATGGGACCAATGGCGGCGCCCGCAGCCGGCACGTACGCACCGATGTGCGCCAGCAATACGATCAGCGCGCACTGGCGCATGTAGGTGCTCTTGCCGCCCATGTTGGGGCCGGTGATCACCAGCATGCGGCGGGAATCATCCAGCTCGAGATCGTTGGGTTCGAACGGCTCCTCGCGTACCTGCTCGATCACTGGGTGGCGGCCGCGTTCAATGTTGATGCCGGGCTCATCCGTCAGTCGCGGGCACGACCAGTCCAGCGCGTGCGCGCGCTCGGCGAGGTTGGCCACCACGTCGAGCTCCGCGATCGCGTTCGCGGCTTGCCGCAGCGGTTGCAGGTTTTCACCCAATGCATCCAGCACGCTTTCGTACAGCGCGCGTTCGCGCATCAGCGAGCGCTCCTTCGCCGACAGAACCCTGTATTCGAAGGCTTTCAATTCCTCGGTGATGTAACGCTCCGCGTTCTTGGTGGTCTGCCGGCGCGTGTAGTGCGTGGGTGCCTTGCCGTCGTGGCTTTTGCCGAATTCGATGTAATAGCCATGCACGCGGTTGTAGCCGATCTTGAGCGTGGCGATGCCGGTCGCGGCGCGCTCGCGTTGCTCCAGTTCCAGCAGGAATTGATCGGCATGGGTGGCGAGTTGGCGCAACTCGTCCAGTTCCGCATCGTAGCCGTCGGCGATCGCGCCGCCATCGCGCAGCAGCGGCGGCGGGCGTTCGACAATCGCGCTGGCCAACAGCCGCGCGGTATCGGCGTGTTCGCCGATACGATCCAGCAGATCGTCCAGCAACGCGACCGCCCCTGGAGCAGTGCGCACAGGGCTTTCTGCTTTTTGATTCTCATGCTCGGGAAGAAGCGCTTTGGAAACCACATTGCGCAACGCAGGCGCTGCTGCCAGCCCGTCGCGCAGCGTGGCCAGATCACGCGGTCGCGCGCTACGCAACGCGACGCGCGCGAGAATGCGCTCCAGATCCCCGATCGCGCGCAGTTGCTCGCGCAGCGGCTCGAACGCGCGGCTCTCGATCAATGCGCCCAGCGCCTGCTGGCGCGCACGCAACACCGTGCGATCGCGCAGCGGCCGATGCAGCCAGCGCCGCAATGCGCGCGCGCCCATCGGCGTGATCGTCGCATCCAGCACGCCAAGAAGCGTGTACCGCGGATCGCCGCTGGCGTGCGCGTCCAGTTCCAGATTGCGGCGCGTCGCCGCATCCATCGCGATGGTTTCGTCGGCTTGCTCGACGGCCAGGCCGGACAGATGCGGCAGCGCGGATTTCTGCGTTTCCTGCAAATACGCAAGCAGGCAGCCGGCGGCGCCGATCGCTGCGTGCAAATGTTCGGCGCCGAAGCCGGAGAGATCGCGCGTGCCGAAATGTTTGGTCAGTTCGCGACGTGCACTCATCGCGTCGAAATGCCAGGGTGGGCGCTTGCGCAATCCCGGCAGGGACGAGACCGCGGCGGCCCAGGCAATGTCTTCGGAGACCAGGGTTTCCGCGGGCGCCAAGCGCGCCAGCTCCGCCGCCAGCGCTTCGGCATCGCGCACTTCGCTCAGCAGAAACCTTCCGCCGGCAAGATCCACCCACGCGATTCCGTAACCCGATTTGTCCGCGGCGATCGCCAGCAGCAGGTTGTCGCGACGCTCCGGCAACAGCGCTTCATCGGTGACCGTGCCGGGCGTCACCACCCGCACGACCTTGCGTTCCACCAGGCCTTTCGATGTCGCCGGGTCGCCGAGCTGCTCGCAAATCGCGACGGACTCCCCCAGCCGCACCAACTTGGCGAGATAGCCTTCCACCGCGTGATACGGCACGCCCGCCATCGGAATCGGGGCGCCCGCCGATTGCCCGCGTTGCGTCAGCGTGATATCGAGCAGCCGTGCGGCCTTGCGCGCGTCGTCGTAGAACAGCTCGTAGAAATCGCCCATCCGGAAGAACACCAGCGTGTCCGGGTACTCCGCCTTCGCGGTGAAGTACTGACGCATCAGCGGCGTGTGTTGGGCCAGGTCGTCGCGATTCATGCAAGGCGGCGGCGGAAGAAAGGCCGCAGTTTCGCATGGCACGCTGATGGACTCCACGAGCCATGGAAGGCGCTGGTCGTGGTTTCACCATTCCCCGAAAGCGGGAACCCAGCGCCTTGGCTTTTTGCCAGCGGAACCGAACCGGACCCGGCTTTGAGCCGCGATGCGCAAGTGGTCGCTGGCTGAGGGTCGCGGCGCGCTCGTTTTCTCGCCCTCAACCATCGGCGCGGCTGGGTGCGTGGACTCGAGTTGACGGCGGATTACACCGCAGGCCCGTGGAATGCCTATTTTAACCTTTGCAACAGCCATGCGCTGGGAACCCAGATCATCTCCGGACAATTCAATTTCGATCCCGATGAGCTGGCTTACATCAACACGCACTGGGTCGGCGCGCCGCAGTTTTTGAGCCACGACGATCGACCCTTGGCGCGCGCCCGATGGCGGAGTAGAAAGCGGGTTTGGCCGCGCGAGTTTCACATGAACACGCTGTCCGTCCCTTCCGACGCGAACCTGCACACGCTGGCGCAGACGATTGCGGAAAGTTTGACTCAGCGCCGGCAGATGCTGGTTGCGGCGGAATCCTGCACTGGAGGCTGGATCGCCAAGGTGCTTACCGACCTCCCGGGCAGCTCGGCTTGGTTCGAGTGCGGCGTGGTGGCCTACAGCTACGAAGCCAAGGAAGCGCTGCTGGGCGTCAATCCTCACACGCTGGAGCAGCACGGCGCCGTAAGCCAGGAGTGCGCGATCGAAATGGTGTCCGGCGCGCTGGCGCGTTTCGGCGCCACGATCGCGGTAGCCGTCACCGGCATCGCAGGGCCTTCCGGCGGCACGCCCGACAAACCGGTCGGCACGGTCTGGATCGCCTGGAAACGCCGCGGCGGCTACGCGCACGCGGAAGTGTTCCATTTCCCGGGCGATCGTGAGGCCGTGCGCCGGCAGACTGTCGCGCGCGCACTGGAGGGGATTCGGAAAATCCTTACGAAATGACGGGAACCAAACCGCTTTCGCGATCACCGTGCTGTGAAATAATGCCGGCGTGATCCGTGATCGCTCGTCGCAGACGATGAGAACACGTCCCGCAACACTCGCCGCAAGCCAACATCGAGGTAGCAACAATGGATGACAACAAGCGCCGCGCGCTCGCTTCCGCGCTGGGCCAGATCGAGAAGCAGTTCGGCAAGGGCGCGGTGATGCGCATGGGCGACCGCACCAACGAGGCGATTGATGTGGTCTCCACCGGCTCGCTCGGTCTGGATATCGCGCTTGGCGTCGGCGGCCTGCCGCGTGGGCGCGTGGTCGAAATCTACGGCCCGGAATCCTCCGGCAAAACCACCTTGACCTTGCAGGTCATCGCCGCCTGCCAGCGCAACGGCGGCACCGCCGCGTTCGTGGATGCCGAGCACGCGCTCGATCCGTCGTATGCGGAAAAACTTGGCGTCAATGTGGATGATCTGCTGGTGTCGCAGCCCGACACCGGCGAACAGGCGCTCGAAATCGCCGACATGCTGGTGCGTTCCAACGCGGTCGATGTGGTGGTGGTGGATTCGGTCGCGGCGTTGACGCCGAAGGCCGAGATCGAAGGCGAGATGGGCGACAACCACATGGGCCTGCACGCCCGGCTGATGAGCCAGGCACTGCGCAAGCTGACCGCCAACATCAAGCGTTCCAATACGCTGGTGATCTTCATCAACCAGATCCGCATGAAGATCGGCGTGATGTTCGGCAACCCGGAAACCACCACCGGCGGCAACGCGCTGAAGTTCTACGCGTCCGTTCGACTGGATATCCGCCGTATCGGCGCAGTCAAGAAGGGCGACGAGGTGATCGGCTCGGAAACCCGCGTCAAGGTGGTCAAGAACAAGGTGGCCCCACCATTCCGGCAGGCCGAGTTCGAAATTCTCTACGGCGAGGGTACCTCGCGCGAGGGCGAGCTGATCGAATTGGGCGTCAACAACAACCTGGTCGAGAAATCCGGTGCCTGGTACAGCTACGGCGGCGAACGCATCGGGCAGGGCAAGGAAAACGCGCGCCAGTATCTGAAGGACAACCCGTCCGCCGCCAAACAACTCGATGACGCGCTGCGCGCCAAGCTGCTGGTGTCCGCCGGCAAGGGTGCCGCAGCCGCCGCGAGCGAACAGGCCGAGGAAGTGGAGGCCTGAACCAGCGAAAAACATGCCTCGGCGCGCAAGCAAATCGGCGGATAAAAATCCTCGACGCAGCGCCTATGATCGCGCGCTGGGCATGTTGGCGCGCCGCGAACATTCGCAGCGCGAGTTGCGTGCGCGGCTGGAGCATGGTGGCTACGACGAAATAGAGGCCGCCGATGCAATCAAGCAGCTTGGCGCGCAGAGCTATCAGGATGACGATCGTTTCGCCGAAATGCTGTTGCGCGCGCGCGTGGCGCATGGCTACGGGCCGGCGCGCATCCGCGCCGAATTGCGCTCGCATGGCCTGGCGGCTGCCGCGATTGACAAACTGATTGCCACCTGTGGCCTCGACTGGAACGCACTTGCGACGGCGCAACTACGCAAGAAATATGGCCACATGCCTGCGGCCGATCATGCCGAGCGCGGCAAACGCGCTGCATTCCTGATGCGGCGAGGGTTTGCCGCCGCCACGGTGAGGGCGGCTACGCACGCCGAAATCGAGGATTGAACCGCCGCGGCCGAGCCCGCCCGGCGCCTTCGCGTGCAAAAATCTCTGGTATCTTGCGCGGTTCGTATCCGTGACTTCGTCCAGATGAAAACCGCCGAGATCCGCTCCACCTTTCTCGACTTCTTCGCTACCCGTGGCCACACCGTCGTGCCTTCGGCGACCCTGGTGCCGTCGAATGATCCGACCCTGTTGTTCACCAACTCGGGCATGGTGCAGTTCAAGAATGTATTCCTCGGTGCCGAGAAACTGGCGTACGCGCGCGCGGCCGACGTGCAGCGCTGCCTGCGCGCCGGCGGCAAGCACAACGATCTGGATTCCGTCGGTTACACCGCGCGCCACCACACCTTCTTCGAGATGCTGGGCAACTGGTCGTTCGGCGATTACTTCAAGCGGGAGGCGATCGAGTGGGCGTGGCAACTGCTGACGGGCGTGTTCAAGCTGCCAGCGGGAAAATTGTGGGTGACGGTTTATCACACGGATGATGAGTCCTACGCGATCTGGAAGGACGCCATCGGCGTACCGTCGGGGCGCATCGTGCGCATCGGCGACAACAAGGGCGCGCCGTTTGCCTCCGACAATTTCTGGCAGATGGCCGACACCGGCCCGTGCGGCCCATGCACAGAAATTTTCTACGATCACGGCGCGCACATCGCCGGTGGCCCGCCCGGTTCACCTGACGAAGACGGCGACCGCTACATCGAAATCTGGAACCTGGTGTTCATGCAGTTCGATCGCGGCGCCGACGGCACGCTTTCACCGCTGCCCGCGCCGTGCGTGGATACCGGCATGGGTCTGGAACGTCTGGCCGCGGTGCTGCAGGGCGTGCATTCCAATTACGAGATCGACCTGTTCCAGCAGTTGATCCGCGCCGCAGCACGGCTGACCGACATCGCGGATACGGAAAACAAATCCCTGCGCGTGATCGCCGATCACATCCGCGCATGCGCGTTCTTGATCGTCGACGGCGTGCTGCCATCCAACGAAGGTCGCGGCTACGTGCTGCGCCGGATCATCCGCCGCGCGCTGCGGCATGGCTGGATGCTGGGCGTGCGTGGAGAGTTTTTCTGGAAAATGGTCGCACCGCTGGTCGAGCAGATGGGTGGTGCCTATCCGGAGCTGGCAAGAAAGCAAAAGATGGTAGAAGACGCTCTGCGGGCGGAAGAACAGCGTTTTGGCGAAACGCTGGAGCACGGCATGCGCATTTTCGACGATGTCGCCGCGCGTGCGCAGGCCAATACGATTCTTGGCGAGGATGCCTTTCGCCTCTACGACACCTACGGCTTTCCGGTCGACTTGACCGCCGATATAGCGCGCGAGCGCGGCTTGAGCGTGGACATGGATGGCTTCGAGCGCGCAATGGAGGAACAACGAGAGCGTGCGCGCTCGGCTAGTCGTTTCGAGAGCAAGGGGCAACTCCCCGCAGAGGTCGCCAGCAAGCTGGCTCCTACAGAATTTCTTGGTTACGAAACGCTGGAAGCGGACGGCTGCAGAATTGTTGCGATGCTGCGCGACGGTCGCGGCATCGATTCGCTGGGTGCCAACGAACACGGCACGCTCATTCTTGATCGCACGCCGTTCTACGCGGAATCCGGCGGACAGGTCGGCGACACGGGCGCGCTGGAGCATGCGAACGGCCGGTTCATCGTCGAGGACACGCGCAAATTCGGCGGCCAGTTTCATGCGCATTTAGGCCAGTGGAAAGGCGGTGCGCCGTTGCGCGTGAACGACATCGTGCACGCGCGGGTGGATGGCGCGCGCCGGCAGGCGATCGTGCTGAACCATTCTGCCACCCATCTGTTGCATGCCGCACTTCGACAAGTGCTGGGCGAACACGTTGCGCAGAAGGGCTCGCTGGTTGCGCCCGATCGCCTGCGCTTCGACTTCTCGCATTTCTCCGCGGTGAAGCACGACGAACTGCGCCGCATCGAGGATCTGGTCAATACGCAAATCCGCGCCAACGACCAGGCCGAAATACACCAGATGGGTTATCAGGATGCGCTCGACTTTGGCGCGATGGCGCTGTTCGGCGAGAAGTACGGCGATCGCGTGCGCGTACTGAAAATGGGTGGCTTCTCGACCGAGTTGTGTGGAGGCACCCATGTGAGGCGCACCGGAGATATCGGTCTGTTCAAGATCGTATCCGAATCCGGCGTCGCTTCCGGCGTGCGCCGCATCGAAGCGGTCACGGGTGCGGGCGCTACCGCGCTGGTGGACGAGGAAGAGCGTCGGCTAGCGGAAGTTGCCGGCCTGCTGTCGTCGAGCCCGGTGGAAGTCGCGGATAAATTGCGCCAGCTTCTGGAGCGCCAGAAAAAACTGGAACGCGAACTGGATACGCTGAAATCGAAGGCCGCGGGTGCCACCACCGGCGATCTCGCTTCGCAAGCACACAATATCGGCGAAATCAGAGTGATCGCCGCGCGCGTGGACGGCATGGATGCAAAAGCGTTGCGCGAAGCGGTGGATACGCTCAAGCAGAAGCTCGGCGATTGCGTGGTACTGCTCGCCGCCGGCAGCGATGGCAAGATCGCGCTGGCCGGCGGTGTCAACGGTTCGGCATTGGCGCGCATCAAAGCCGGTGACGTGGTGGCGCATGTGGCCAGGCAGATCGGCGGCAAGGGCGGTGGCCGCGCCGACATGGCGCAGGGCGGTGGCGTGGATTCGCCGGCGCTCGATCAGGCGCTGAAGGAACTGCCGGGCTGGCTGTCCAGCGGGTTGGCCGTCTAGCCCATCAGTTGGGATTGCAAAAAGCAATGTTTCGTTGCGCGCCTGTTGCGCGCTCGGCTATATTGATGCACTTCGCCCTTGCCGCATCCATCACCGAACGTGATGCAATGTTGTGCCGAGGACAGCTTGAGAACGGCGGGTCGAGCGAGCGTCCCGCCATGACCATCTCGGGAACGCGCGCACGCGCTGCGGGTCTGAAGATCTGACGATCATGGAGCAATCAACATGTTGATTCTGACCCGCCGGGTAGGCGAAACCTTGATGATCGGCGAGCAGGTGACGGTGACCGTGCTGGGCGTCAAGGGTAATCAGGTGCGGATCGGGATCAACGCGCCCAAGGATGTGGCCGTGCATCGCGAGGAGATTTTCCAGCGCATCAAGCACGAGCACGATATGCCCGCAGGCGGCGCGGGCGGTGCGCCCGAAGCGGGTTGAGCTTTACCAGCCTTCCACTCATCGCTATGCTTGCGCGCTGGTCGCGCCTGTTCCAGCGCGCGTGCGAAAGTACAGAGCGGCAAGCAATCTGGTTTGAAGAGACCCGCTAGGTCGAGACACGAGCGCTTGGGCGATGCCTTGAAGGGCATTGCGTGCGAGCGGCGAGCAGGAGGCAGGGATGTCGACTGGAACAGGCACCGTGGACGGTTGACGCGAAAGATTTAAGAATTCGGAGAGATGCCCGAGAGGCCGAAGGGGCTCCCCTGCTAAGGGAGTATCGGGTCAAAAGCCTGATCGAGGGTTCGAATCCCTCTCTCTCCGCCAGAAAACCAAAACGCCCCAAACGGGGCGTTTTGCTTTTTCGATGGATGGAATGCAGTGGCCGAACCTGCGTTTCGCAAATCGCCTGAAACGAATTTGGACCCAGGCGGGCCAGGCGCAGCGAGGGTGGTGCCCATGGACGAGCCGTGCAATCCCTCGCTCGTGCGCAACTCTCCATTGACGCTTTCGTGACAACCCGGAATAATTGACAGTTCGTTGCATCTGGCCAAAAGGTCATGCAACAGTTGATCAACGCGCCCGTAGCTCAGTTGGATAGAGTACCAGGCTACGAACTTGGTGGTCGGGAGTTCGAATCTCTCCGGGCGCGCCATTAAGAACGCAGAAGGGCCAGTGAGCTAGCTCATTGGCCCTTTTGTTTCCAACTGATGGTTTCAGCTTGAAAGTGGCGCGAGCGGGATTCCGCGCCAACCTCGTGCCAAACTTTGCGCGGGTAGTTTCCATGCGCGTGAACAAGTACATCAGCGAAGCCGGCCTGTGCTCGCGCCGCGAGGCGGATGAGTGGCTGCTGGCAGGCCGCGTCAGCATCAATGGCGAAGTGGTCGGCACCGGCGCCAAGGCACTGGAAGGCGACGAGGTGCGCGTCGACGGCGAGATCGTGCGCGCGCGCATCCTCGCCGCCACGCCGGCGGCGAAGAAGGCCATCTACATCGCGCTGAACAAACCGATCGGCATCACCTGCACCACCGACCAAAGCGTGAGCGGCAACATCATCGATTTCGTGGATCATCCACAGCGGATCTTTCCGATCGGCCGGCTGGACAAGGATTCCGAAGGGCTGATCCTGTTGACCAGCAACGGTGACATCGTCAACGAGATCCTGCGCTCGGAGAACCATCACGAAAAGGAATACCTGGTCGGCGTGAACAAGGCGGTGACGGACGAGTTCCTCGCCGACATGGCCAAGGGTGTGTTCATTCACCGCCAGATGACCAAACCCTGCCGGGTGCGCCGGATCGCGAAGTTCGGGTTTTCGATCGTACTGACCCAAGGCCTGAACCGGCAGATCCGCCTGATGGCCGCCGCATTCGATTATCGGGTGACCCAACTGCGGCGCATTCGCATCAACAACATCAAACTCGCCCACCTGAAGGTCGGCCAGTGGCGCAATCTTACCGAGGCGGAACTGGGGGGATTGCTGCCGGAGCGGACGCAGTGGTAACCGGCGGTGCATGCGCGAGTTCATCATCGCAACCGGCGCGCCACCTGCCGGATGAAGTCGCAATCCAGAAGCCTCCGGGTCCCGGGCTGCCTTCGTTGACGTCATCAGACAGTCGTACCCATCGCATGCTCGCCGAACCTGCACACGCCGTTTAGCAAAATTGTGGTAAACAGATTGGGCAGGCGCTTGGCGGCTCGTCCTGCTCCCCGCTGTACATCAACAACTTCACGGATGAAGCCAGTTGAATCCCGAACAACGCCGCAAAACGTGCAGGCGAACCTCCAATTGCGAGCTTGGTGGTCGGGGCGGCACATTTCGCCGGGCGCGCCAAATTGAAGAGTGCGGACAGGATGTCCTTTTTTTGAACTTCGCGTTCACGGATGAACGCAAGAATAAAAGGCCGGAGGGGTTTCCCCTGCTGGCCTTTTTGTTTGCGAGCACGGCGGCTGTGTCATGCAATACGAACGCGTGATGAGTTTCAGCCTGCT
>Ga0134128_10000314_pt1 | contig 68559 bp, 58 predicted proteins | sample KB31754_FD_96462 | JGI IMG/M metagenome (GOLD analysis project Ga0134128, IMG submission 96462) | Terrestrial soil microbial communities with excess Nitrogen fertilizer from Kellogg Biological Station, Michigan, USA - KB3-175-4 | ecosystem: Environmental > Terrestrial > Soil > Unclassified ... | reverse complement strand
TATGCCCAGCAGCGAGATTAAGAACAGGAGCGCCTACCACGACTATTTCATCGAAGACAAATACGATGCAGGGATGGTCCTGGCCGGCACCGAAGTGAAATCCATCCGCGACGGAAAAGTGAACTTCGTGGACAGCTTTTGCGTTTTCTTCAAGGGCGAACTGTGGATCAGGAACATGCACATCGCCGAATACCGCTTTGGTACCACGAATAACCATATAGCGGTGCACGACCGGAAACTTCTCCTGACCAAACACGAACTGCGAAAGCTCGAGAACAAGATCAAGGAAAAAGGCTACAGCATCATTCCCCTCCGCATCTTCTTCAACGAAAAAGGCTACGCCAAGCTGGAGATCGGCCTCGGCAAAGGGAAGAAACAATACGACAAACGCGAGTCGATCAAGCAGCGCGATACCGCCAAAGAGATCAAACGCCACCTGAATCGGTACTAAGAGCCTAAGCGCCCAGGAACCGTTATTGCTCCCACCCTCTACCGGACAATTTAACAGGCTGACCCGCGTTAACATTCGGGGACGCCACAAAAATGGCATGAAAATTTCATCCGTTATACGAACCTAATGAAGAAATTAATCTATATTTTTCTCCTCTTCGCCGCAGTGGATCAAACCCACGCCCAGACAGTCTCCGGCTCCTGGTATGGCCATGCCGACGCGGCTGTCCCCGGCATGCACAACAACTATCTCACGGAACTGGTCATCAAACAAAAAGGGACCCATGTCGAGGGCATCTTCGGCTACTATTTCCGCGATAAATACCAGAGCTATTTCATCCACGGCCATTACGACCCCGCGACCCACCAGATCACCATCCTCAACATCCCGGTGATCTTCTATGGCTCCATATCTACCGAGAACAGCGTCGACTGCATCACCAATTTCCGGGGTACAGTCGTCCGCAACAAAATGGGCAGCACCGTCAAAGGCACCTTCTACCACGACGAGAAATACAAATACACCTGCCCGGATATAAAAGTGAGTTATGAGCTGGATAAGTCTGACAATCATACAGATAGCGTCATCGCTGCCGGCCCGGCCATCGCCACCATCTGGAAACCAAAGGATGAAGACTATGTGGCCGATGCCACCAAGCCCACCGGTGTCAATACCACCATCGCCTCGGTCGGCAGCCCCGCTTCCGCCACCTCCGGCGTCAGCTCGCTGGCAGCCCCGGATAGCGTCAACACCGCGCTTACCGTAACGCCATCGGCCGCAGCCGAAGACGCCAAAAAGCTCGAAGAATCGTTCAATAGCCGGAAATCCACCGGCCACCGTGTTTACGAGGTGGAATCGGACAGCGTCCGGTTGAGCTTCTATGATAATGGAGAGATCGACGGCGACAGCATCAGCGTATTCGTCAACAACAATCTCATTCTTTCTCACCAGGGCCTCGCCGCCAAGGCCTTCAACCTGTACCTGCATCTCGACAGCACCCGCGACATCAACGAGATCTCGATGTTCGCCGAAAATCTCGGCCGCATCCCCCCCAATACGGCCCTCATGGTCCTCACCGACGGGAAGAACCGCTACGAGGTCTTCATGAGCAGCAGCCTCACGGAGAATGCCACCATCGAAGTCAAACGCAAGAAACCCACACCGCAATAGCCGACTCAGACAAAAAAGCCGGGTGCAAACCCGGCCTCATAAGTTTTAAAACAATTCCTGCTGCGGCGGCTTCTCCTTCGCCTCCTCCTTGTGCGCCCACTCGAACTCGACGCTCTTGGAGAAATCGAACAGTTTGCTGCCGACGGCCCTCCACCCCATCACCTCCACAAAACCCGCGATCTTGATCTTCTGGGTCTTGGCCTGCGCACCACGGCCGCTCTTGATCAGCACTATGGGCTCCGGCGCCAGGGTCACCAACTCCAGTTTGTTCCCGTCGCCCTCCTTGATGAACGAGAATTTATTCCTGAGCGTCGTCGTCTCGATCTTGAACCGCTTCACATTGTACTGAAGCTTCTCGTTGTCGAGATAGATGGCCGTGATGATCCGCTCCGGATCGAATTTGCGCATCTCGAGGACCTTCTCCGCATCGAACCGCTGCGCAAGCTCGGTATCGGTGATCTCATAATTGCCGTCGTTGTAGATCACCAGCAGCCGCTCGTCACCTTCGAAAGTGCTGATGTATTCACCCTTGCCATCTTCATTCAGCCTGCCGAACTGCGGATCGAACCAGATCTTCCGGCCGCTCAGCGTGGCCTTGCCGGCCTCTTTGAACTTCACCGTCCGGATGGGGTATTTGGTCACCTGGTTTCCCAGCGAGCTTCTATTTTTGATCTCTAATTCCTCAAAATAAAAGTCGAATTCTTTATGCCTTGCCGTGGAACTGGGGCTTAGCACTACACGCACCACCTCCGCCTCCCCGTTAGGGTTGGCGCTGAAGTAATGGACCTTGCTCTTCGGATCGTCCTTGGCGAGATCGTATTCCTTGTCCCGGGTGACGCCGGTAACATTGAACCGCTTGGCATAGCTGACCCCGCTCTTGCCATCCACATAGATCATATTGTACGTCGTCCGCTCGTCGTTCTTCCGGAAAACCGCAACATACAAAATATCCTTACCTATAAAGGTCTTATCGGCGACTTTGACGACCTTCATCTTACCCCCTTTCGTAAAGGCGATGATATCGTCGAGATCGGAACAATCCGTCACGAATTCATCCTTCTTCAAACCCGTCCCGATAAACCCTTCGGCCCGGTTGACATAGAGCTTGGCATTCGCAATCGCCACCTGCTGCGCCTGGATCGCCTCGAACAGCTTGATCTCGGTCTTCCGCTCTCTGCCCTTGCCATATTTCTTCAACAGATTCTCATAGTATGCTACCGTGAAATCGACGAGGTTGTTCAGATCATGCCGCACCTGCTTCATCTCGGCCTCCAGCCCTTTGATCTGGGCATTGAGTTCGTCTATGTCCAGCTTGTAAATGCGACGCACGGGTTTCTCCGTCAGTTTCACGATATCCTCGCGCGTGATATCCCGTTTCAGCTGCTTCCTGAACGGCTCGAAGGCCTTGGCGATCGCCATGAGCACCTTCTCCCAGGTCTCGTGTTTCTTCTCCAGCTCCTTATAGATCTTTTCCTCGAAGAAGATCTTTTCCAGCGAGGTATAATGCCATTTTTCCTGTAGCTCGGCCAGCTTGATCTCGAGTTCGCGTTTCAGCAGCTCCTTGGTATGATCCACCGACAGCTGCAGCAATTCCCGGACACCGAGGAACTGGGGCTTCTTGTCTACGATCACGCAGGCATTGGGCGAGATGCTCACCTCACAATCCGTGAACGCATAGAGCGCGTCGATGGTGATATCCGGTGAGATACCCGGGGCCAAATCGACCTGGATCTCCACATTCGCAGCCGTGTTGTCGGTGACCTTCCGCACCTTGATCTTGCCCTGGTCATTGGCCTTGAGGATCGAATCGATGAGCCCCGAGGTCGTGACGCCATAAGGGACGTCCTTGATCAACAGCGTTTTCTTATCCAGCTCTTCGATATGCGCACGGACCCGGACCTTCCCGCCGCGCTTGCCGTCATTATAGTTGGTTGCATCGACCATCCCCGCCTGCAGGAAATCGGGGATAAGGTCGAATTTCTTGTTCTTGAGATATTTCATCGCCGCATCGCATAGCTCGCAGAAATTGTGCGGCAGGATCTTGGTAGCGAGACCGACGGCGATCCCGTCCGCGCCCTGCGCCAGCAGCAACGGGAATTTCATCGGCAACGTCACCGGTTCGTTCTTCCGGCCGTCGTAGCTCAGCTGCCACTCCGTGGTCTTGGCGTTGAATGCCACTTCCAGGGCAAATTTGCTGAGCCGCGCCTCGATATACCGCGCTGCGGCAGCGTCATCGCCGGTGCGGACATCACCCCAGTTACCCTGGGTCTCGATCAGCAGGTCCTTTTGTCCCATATTTACCAGGGCCTCGCCGATGCTGGCGTCGCCGTGGGGATGGTATTGCATGGACTGACCGATAATATTCGCCACCTTGTTGAACCGGCCGTCATCCATTTCCTTCATCGCATGCAGGATGCGCCGCTGCACCGGTTTCAATCCATCCTCTACCGCCGGCACCGCCCGCTCCAGGATCACATAGGAGGCGTAATCCAGGAACCAATGCCGGTACTGACCCGTGACTCCACTCTCGTTCTCGTGAAAATCATCTGCTATTTTAGTTTTCGCCATAGTATATTTTATTCTTCATACAACTCCAGCGGCTGCCCGTTGGGATCTGTAAAAAACACAAATTTTTTATTCGTCAGCGCATCCACCCGCACCTCCTGCACGGCTACTCCTTTTTGCAGCAGCTCCGCCCGCGCCGCCGCTACATCCGGCACCGAAAAGGCGAGATGCCGTAATCCTTTTGCTTCCGGGTAGCTGGCCCTTTCCCGATGGTCGGGAAAAGAGAACAGCTCGATCTGGTACCGCCCCGCGATGCCCAGGTCCAGCTTATAGGAGTCCCGCTCCGCGCGATACGTCTCCTCGAGCACCTCGAAACCCAGGATCTCGGTATAGAACCGCTTACTGGTGAGGTAGTCGTCCGTGAGGATCGCAATATGGTGTATGCCTTTGATGTTCATTATCCTTCGATCACGGCCTCTTCCGGCATCGTCGTGGTGGCCGCCGTCTTGCTCTTGATCTCGAATTCCTTCATCCCCTTGAGCTCGCCCTGGGCATCCAGCTCGCCGGCAGCTATCAGCTGCTTGATCCGCCAAAGCACATACGCGTCTCCGGTGGTTTGTTTGGCCTTGTTCAAAAACTGACCGATAAGTTTACTGGCCTTGACCCAGTCGCCGCTGATGAATTTCCGCAGCTCGTCATCATAATATTCGTACGGGTGCTGTGACAGCTTTTTACCGCCTTCCAATATCCGCACGCCTTTATCTTCCTGGCACAGCCGGTTCCATTCGTCGGGATCGATCTCGAACTCGCTCAGGGTAATGGGCCGCGCCAGCTTCCGCGCCTTCAGGAACTCCTTGGGCGGGATCTGGAACAGATTCTCCGGATAAAAGATCAACCCCTTCTCATTGATAAAAGGCAGATTGTTCAGATACAGGATAAAGATACGGCCCTGAAAATCCTTGAGCTGGCTCATCAGCCAATAATAACCGCTCACGTCATGTTTGTTCTGGGCAGCCCAGATCCAAACGATCTCCTTTTGATCTTCCTCTAATCGCTGTTTCAGCTCGGCGACCCGGACATTGTCGTCCTTCTCGGCTTTATCGACCAGCCCATCGTAATCGCCGCCGGAAAGGATCTCCCGCCACCACTGTTTCCGCATTTCGATACCTTCCGGGGTATAGATACCCGCGATAGGTCCTACCGCCCACTCGTCCTCGATCAACAACACGTCGCCGGTCAGGGCCGGTTCCAGCTCGAAGGCCTTCTTCAACGTGTCCACATCACTCGCTTGAAAAACTATATGGATCATACTAATTAGCTTTCGCTTCTTTCTCTTCGTCTGCGAGGTCCAGCTCGACCCGCAGATTGTTGATGATGAATTCCTGCCGCTCCTGGGTGTTCTTACCCATATAATATTCCAGGATCTGCTGGATATGCGTCTCAGGCATCACCATCACCGGCTGTTTCCGCATGTCCGGACCGATGAACCGCGCAAACTCGTCGGGCGAGATCTCCCCCAGCCCTTTGAACCGCGTGATCTCCGGTTTGCTACCCAGCTTCTTCACGGCCGCCTGTTTCTCCACCTCATCGTAACAATAGATCGTTTCCTGCTTGTTCCGTACCCTAAACAACGGCGTCTCCAGGATGAAGACATTCCCGTTCTTGACCAGGTCCGGAAAGAACTGAAGAAAAAAGGTCATCAAAAGCAGCCGGATATGCATCCCATCCACATCGGCATCGGTGGCAAAGACGATATTCTTATACCGCAATCCCTCGACCCCATCCTCGACATTCAACGCATGTTGCAGCAGATTGAACTCTTCATTCTCATACACCACCTTTTTGGTCATGCCATAACAGTTCAACGGTTTGCCCCGTAGGCTAAAGACGGCTTGGGTCTCGACATTACGCGCCTTGGTGATGCTGCCGCTTGCCGAATCCCCTTCCGTGATAAAGATCGTGCTCTCCTCTTTCTTCTCGACGATCGTTTCCTTATCCTTGCCCGAGGGCTCGTCATTATAATGGTACCGGCAGTCCCGAAGTTTTTTATTATGCAGATTGGCCTTCTTGGCCCGTTCGTTGGCTAATTTCTTGATCCCCGCTAGCTCCTTGCGTTCGCGCTCGCTTTGCTCGATCCGCTTTTTCAACAGATCGGCCGCGGTGGGATTCTTGTGCAGGTAGTTATCCAATTCTTTTGCGAGGAAATCGTTCACGAAATTCTTCATGGTTGCCCCGCCCTCTTCCACATTCAGGCTGCCCAGCTTGGTCTTGGTCTGCGATTCGAACACCGGCTCCACCACGCGGACGCTGACGGCCGCTACGATGCTCTGCCGGATATCCGACGCTTCATAATCCTTTTTATAGAAATCGCGGATCACCTTGACAAAAGCCTCGCGGAAGGCCTGTTGATGGGTACCGCCCTGGGTGGTGTACTGACCGTTGACAAAAGAGAAGATCTCCTCTCCGTAATCATTGTTATGCGTGATCGCGACCTCGATGTCGTTCCCTTTTAAATGGATGATCGGATAACGCAGCTCGTCTTCATTCGTACGCCGCTGTAGCAGGTCTAACAACCCGTTCTTGGAAACGTATTTCTTTCCATTGAAATTGATGATCAACCCGGCATTGAGATAACAATAGTTCCAGAACTGGTTATCCATGTACTCATGCAGGAAATGAAAGTTCTTGAAGACCGTTTCGTCGGGAATAAAGGTCACCAGCGTACCATTGGGCTCGCTCGTCTTGGCTTCCTTGTGCTCCTTGGTCAGGACGCCCTTGGAGAATTCGGCCGTTTTTTCCCTACCCTCCCGGAAAGCCGTGACCTTGAAATAACCGCTGAGGGCATTCACGGCCTTGGTACCTACACCGTTGAGGCCCACCGATTTCTGAAAGGCCTTGCTGTCGTATTTGGCGCCCGTATTGATCTTGCTCACGACATCCACCACCTTTCCCAGCGGAATACCGCGGCCAAAGTCACGGATCGTGACGGTCTTGTTCTCGATGGTTATATCCACTTGTTTCCCATACCCCATGGTATGTTCATCGATACAGTTGTCGATCACCTCTTTGAGCAGCACGTAGATCCCGTCATCCGGACTATTCCCATCCCCTAATTTCCCGATATACATCCCCGGGCGCAGCCGGATATGCTCTTTCCAGTCCAAGGTCCTGACACTATCATCGTTATACTCAAACAAATTAGATTTTTCTGCCATAAAGGGTTCCGATGTGAAATGAGATGCTAATAAAAATTGCAATATAGTCAAACGGCGCGATTACAGGTTTATTACAATTTCCAGAGCTGTGGATATCGCGCCTTCGGCCGATGGGCCCACCGGCCCATTTCCGGGAACCAGCCCCGCTTTTGGACTATCTTCGCGCCATGGCTGAATTTCTCACCCTGAAAGGATTTTCCGTACAACTCGGCGGCGCCCCCCTGCTGGATGCTCTGGACTGGACGATTAATAAAGGCGAACAATGGGCGCTCACCGGCGCCTCCGGAAGTGGAAAGACCCTTTTGGCTCACACCTTGCTCGGTCGTCATTATTATACCGGCACCCTGCAAATCGCCACGGTGCGCATCGAGCTCGTCGAGCAACAGCACCGGTTCAAAAACCGCCCCGGCACCACAGCGTTGTATTACCAGCAGCGATTCAATGCCTCCGATGCCGACCAGACCATCACCGTCGCCCAGGAACTTTCGGGTGCGGGATATCCCGACCCCGACCCGGCACTGCTGGAGGCCTTGCATGTCGGACCTCTCTTGTCAAAACCGTTGATCCAGTTGTCGAATGGGGAGAATAAACGCGTCCAGCTCGCGCTCGCCGTGATGGAAAGACCCGAACTGCTGATCCTCGACAACCCGTTTCTGGGGCTCGATACGGAAGGCCGCGCCACCCTGCACCGGATCATCAATACCCTCGCCGGCCAGGGCATCCAGCTGCTCCTGATCACGGGCGGCCACGAGCTGCCCGAGGCCATTACCCATGTCGCACAGCTCGATCACGGTCATTGGAGCTATCTAGGCCCCAAAGCCGGTTTTCATCCCGCCGGGGCCCCGCAGACGTCGAAACCGCTCGACGCCGCGATCCTGGAAAAGCTACGGACCGAAGCAGCACTCTCTAAGCAAAGCATAGCACCCGCCCGCGAAGACTTTACCTTTGCCGTAAAACTTGAACATACTACTATTCGCTATGGGGAGAATCTCATCCTCGACGACATCAGCTGGCAGGTCCGAAAGGGCGAACGCTGGAATGTCTCCGGCCCCAATGGCGCCGGTAAATCCACCCTCCTCAGCCTCATCACGGCCGACAATCCGCAAGCCTACGCCAACGACATCTGGCTCTTCGACCGCCGCCGCGGGACCGGCGAAACCATTTGGGACATCAAACGCAAGATCGGCTTCGTCTCGCCCGAACTGCATCTCTACTTCGATACCGGTGCCACCGTGTTCGAGGTGATCGCCTCGGGTCTCTTCGATACCATTGGATTATTTCGGACGCCGGGCGACGAACAACTGGCGATCGTCACATTGTGGATGCAATTGCTCTCTCTGCACGAACTGCGGAGCCGGCGCCTCGTTCAGCTGTCCACAGGCGGGCAACGTATGGTGCTCCTGGCGCGGGCGCTGATCAAGAATCCACCGATGCTCATCCTCGATGAACCCTGTCAGGGTCTCGATGACGAACAAACCGCCTACTTCCGCGAGCTCGTCACCACACTGTGCGAAACCTTCGGTACGACCCTGATCTACGTCAGCCATTACCAGCAGGAATTGCCCTCGTGCATCGACCACTGGCTTCGCCTGGAGAAAGGCCGGGCGGTATATAACGGCAACAAACAGCCGAAATGATAGCTCTGTAGAACATTTTCCACATGGAAACCCCGTCCGGCGGGCCTCGCCGGATGTTTAACATTTCATTGTGGCACAGTCCTTGCAAATTGATAATCACGCCCGTCGCTCGCACAGGCTGTAGTATCAGGTCATTTAAAAAAAGCAGTGTTATGATGAACTTCCGATCTTTCAAGCTGGGCGCGGTCACCGTAGCCGCCGCCGGCTTATTCGCTTTCGCTCATTTACGATTCGGCTCTATCCGGGGAACGATCACACCCACAGACGCGGGTGTCCGCGCCTGGGCTGAATCCGCTACCGATACGCTCAAGGCCCCCATCGTGAATGGATCCTTCGAGATCACCGACGCCAAACCCGGCGCGTATAAAGTCGTTATCGAAGCCAAGCCTCCTTATCGCAATGTCGCAAAAGATGGTCTCATGGTCACCGACGGCCAGGCCACAGACGCGGGTGAGATTACCCTGGAGAAATAAATTGTTGGCAGGCGCTTCAAAGAGGCTGTAGGATAAGTGGTCATGCAGAATTCCGGCATATCGGAATTCGGAAAGCCATCCCGACATACGGGATGGCTTTCTTGTGTCTGGTTACGAAAATAACAACTAATTGATTATCAATACTAAATTATTAATTTTTTGTGAATCCGCCTGCACCGCCGGAAAGATATCCGCCGGAAAAGCCAAAATTCGTACCTTTGTATCATAGCTGCGGGAAACAATATCCAACCTCAGCTCCGGCAATGCGCCGGTCTTACTACTACCCCCATTATATTCTGAATAGACTTATTGTATTTATCTTCTGGCAAAACGCGATAGCGTTTTCGTCCACGGGCACAAGCCTGCGACCGAGGGCCGCTCCAGTGGAGCGGGCAGAAGGTCAACAGACATTAGCGTTTTGCCGGAAATGCGCTAATTTTCTGAAAGCGCATTTTCCGGCACATTTTAAAAAAGGTGATGTATGTATTCGTACGCGTTGTTGGAAAAAGGATGTTACTACTTGATTCAGGAAAAAGAGGAAGGACCTGTGGGACTGATCAAAGTGAACATGGAGACGGATCATTGTATGTACGTCTCCAAATACGCTGATACCCAATTGACGGTTTGGAAGAAAAAAACCGACCCCATCTTCGACATCCTCGAGTTGCTGGAAGAGGACAAGGTGAAGACCTGGGAAGCCATCTATAACGATAGCCCCGATACCTATAACTACGAAGAGGATGAAGAATAACGCGGACGGAAGGTGCCGCCGGCCTTCGCCCTCCTTCTGCTCCGCAATCCATAGCTCCAGATCCCCGCGCAGGTGAGCACGGCGGCGAGTGCAAGACTGATATAATACATCAGATAGCTATCCTGCAGATCGTAACCGCCGGTCGATTTGGGGAGATACGAAAGCAAAAAGATGATCAGGTAGGTGCCATAGGCAAAGATCAGGGCCGCATAGACAAAGACCATCGAATTCTCGAAACGGTCATGTTCCATCTGCTTGAAGAATTGCCACAGCCCGATCACGCTGTAGACCAGCACCAGGAGCACCCCGACAAAAATGATCACGGGCCAGCAATAGGTATAGCCTTTCGCCAGCAGAAAGATGGCCTCGCCGGCGACGAGCCCCGAGAGCACCAGCAACAACTGTTTGCGCCACTTGCCCGTACTGGCCAGCGCAAAGATCAGCAACATCAACGGCGCATCGGCCAGATCATACCAGTCACTGAAACGTGTAAAGAAATCGCGAATGCCGGCCTGCTGGATCGGAGCTATATGCGGGAGGTTCACCAACCCATTCAGCAACCAGTAAACACCAAGGACCTTGTAGGTGGTTACCTGTCGCACTTTCTTGAAACCCAGGAATAGGAATGGGACAAAACAAAGGGCGATCGCAAGGCTGCTGATCACGGCAGAAAGTGCAGATGGTAGGCCGGTTTTCAAAGGATGAACGTTTAATTATAAATCGCTAAAAAAGCTAATTTATTATAGGTAAAAGTACTCAGTTTTGTACGTATTTTACGGTAGATTTCGACAAAGGTTAGATATTAGACGTCAGAATGATCGCACAACAGACCATACAGCAGATTTTAAGCAGGATTGACATTATCGAGATCGTAGGAGGTTTCGTAAAGCTCAAAAAAAGGGGCACCAATTACCTTGGCCTGTGCCCTTTTCACAACGAAAAATCGCCTTCGTTTACCGTCTCCCCAGCCAAGGAGATCTACAAATGTTTTGGCTGCGGCCGCAGTGGGAATACCATCAGCTTCCTCATGGAGCACGAGAAGTATTCCTATGCAGAGGCGCTTCGCTGGCTTGCCGCACGCTACAATGTCGAGATAGAAGAAAAAGAGCTGAGCCCCGAATTACGGCAGCAACAGCAGGTAGCCGATAGCCTTTTTATCATCAACGGCTTTGCACAGAAATTCTTTAGCGATATCCTGTTCAACACGGACGAAGGACAGGACATCGGTCTGAGCTATTTCAAAGAACGCGGCTTCAACGAAGACACCATCCGCAAGTTCCAGCTCGGCTACAACCCCGAAGCCCGCGACAGCTTTGCCCGTGCCGCCCTTGCCGCGCAGTACAACCCGGAATATCTCCAAAAGACCGGTCTCGTCGTCCTGCGTGACGAACGACTCGTCGACAACTATCGCGGCCGCGTGATCTTCCCCGTCCATAACCACACCGGCAAGGTCATCGGCTTCGGCGCCCGCATCCTCAAGACCAACGACCGCGCCCCCAAATACATCAACACACCCGAGAACGAGATCTATGTCAAAAGCAAGATCCTCTATGGCTCCTACCAGGCGCGTCAGGCCATCGACAGGCAGGACGAATGTCTGCTGGTAGAAGGCTACACCGACGTGCTCTCGCTTCACCAGGCAGGGATCGAGAACGTAGTGGCCAGCGGCGGCACCTCGCTCACCGTCGACCAGCTCCGGCTGATAAAGAAATATACCAAACACCTTACCATCATCTACGATGGCGACGGCGCGGGCATCAAAGCCGCCCTTCGGGGTCTCGATATGGCGCTGGAGGAAGGTCTCGACGTCCGCCTGGTGCTGATCCCCGATAAAGAAGACCCCGACAGTTACGTCCGGCTCGTGGGCGCCGCCAAATTCCGCGAATTCATCGCAGCCAACAAAAAGGACGTCGTCCTCTTCCAACTGGAAGTAGCCCTCAAGGACGCCGGTGACGACAGCAACAAAAAAGCCGCCGTCGTGGCCCAGGTCGCCGAGACCATCTCGCGTATCAACAAGCTGGAAGGTTTTACCCGGCAGGAAGACTATATCCGGCAATCCTCCGAGATGCTGCGGATCGACGAACAGGGCCTGATCAATCTCGTTAATAAACACATTCGCGAACGACAGGAGAAACAGGAGAACCGCGCCGCCGCGCAGGCCGCGCAAACGGCCCAGCCCGTCGATTCCCCCGACGGCATGGCTCCCCCCGGCGATGACGAATCCCTCAACTTGCTGCTCAGACACGAACAATACGAACGCGGCATGATCCGCGATCTGCTCGACTACGGCATGCGGCCCTGGGACGAGCAGACCCTCGTAGCAGACTATATCCTTACCGAAACACAGGAGCTCATCGACCTCATCGATAACAAACGACTGCTAAAGATCCTCGAGCTCTACAAGACCTGGTACGAACAGGGACTCGAGCCTACGTCCAAAAATTTTCTCTACCACGAGGACCAGGAACTCAGCGCCCTGGCCGTATCCATCATGGACCTCCACTACGATCTAAGTCCGAACTGGAGCCAGGTCTACGAAGGCAAGATCACGACCCCCGATGAAGTGTACAAAGAGGATGTGCTCTCCACTATGGGCTATCTCAAGCTTCGTAAGATCAAACGACTCATGGAAGAGAATCAGCAGGATTTCGGCAAAGCCACTACCGCCGAAGAGATGAAGGTCATACAGCAGACCCATATGCACCTGAAAGAATTGGAACGCGCCCTGGTCAAGGATCTCGGCACCGTGATCATCAAGTGAGATCTTAAATTACATTCGCCACCCGCTGCGCCTGCAGCAAATGCCGCTCGCCATGCGCGACCAGGAAGCGAAGCACATCCCCCAGCCGTAGCCGGATTACCCGCGGCACAAAAAAGGGGATCCTGATCCGCCGGAGGTCCTTGCTTGCCACATGCCGGAGGATATCGTCCAGCGCATCACAATGGCGTTGAAACGCGTCCAACTCTTCCCGCCCATGAAGTTTCGCCGGATCGGGACGCTGCGTTTTCATCGCCTTTAACCGCAATACGCTGCCATCCGGCCGCGGCATGATCACGGAATAGGCCATATCGCCCAGCCAGCTGCTGGTGTAGTGGTCCCCCGGACGATCCGGGGCCTTGGTGATGCGGAAAAGAATAGCGCGGATACTGGCATCCATCGAGAGATTCAGATGCCCATAAATTTCGGTAATGCTCCATTTACCCGGTGCAGGACGGCAACGCAACTGCTCGTCCGTCAAACGAAAGAAAACCTGGGTATTGGCCTTCAAAAGCTCGGTCCGGTCCAATAACTCTGTTATGAGACCTGTCCTGCTAAAGAGCGCCATTTGACGTGGGGTGATGGTAAAAGCATATCGTTCAACTAAGCGCTAAAGATACGCGAAGCCCGTATTGGTAGGGCATTTCAGCGGGAAAAATACCCATTTACCGAGCGCACTGCAAGCTGACGGCGGCCGGGCAGATCGCTCAAGCCTATCGTGCCGCAGCCACCCGGCGACTGCGCGTAGCCGTTTTCTTGACAGCTACCGGCACATCGCCCTCTTCGACTTCCGCTAACACCGGCTCCGCAACTGCAACGCCTCCCATCGCGACGCCTCTCACCGGGGCACGCAAAACTACCGGCGGCATGACGCGTTTGAAACGCACTGCTGTCCAGACATGATCCAGCGCTACATCCCGGACCATCTCGTAACCCGAACCCGTGATACAGACCCAGCTGCATTCCCGGTTCAAAGTGGTCGCGATCTTGGACCCTGGCTTGGGATAGGCCACCCAAAACTTCCCATCCGGCTGAAGGGCAGGCAAGACCTCACGGACGATGGCGCCCAGCTGTTGCTCGTTGATAGCGAACACCAGCGCAAAGTCGATCTTTCTGCTCTTTAAAAGGGGGGTGAGATTTTTGGCGAAGGCCAGCTTGACGAACTGTTTTTCGATGGAGGAGGGCAGGCCCTGGATGAGCAGGTTCCTTTCATCGGCTAACTGTAGTTTCTCCAGCAAAGTTTGAGACATTTCTGGACTGATTTAATTTACCGCGCGCACCGCGCGGGGATGCAAAATTACGAAATTATTCCTTCTCGTGATCAACAACATGGTCCAGCTCACCGCCAATTTGATCATCGTGCCGCCGGTGCCGGCGCCGGTCCCGGTATTTCAGGATCGGTACCTTGTTCTCATTCCCTCTGAGTAATCGGGTAATGTTCTTCTGATGGGTAAGGACCACGAGCAGGGCCACGGCAATGGCGAACCCCCGGTACAGGGTTTCGTGTGCGTCGAAGATGTATAGGATGAAGACGGCAAATGCCACACTCGCCAAAATAGAGCTCAGGGATACAAAACGGGTCAGATACAACACCAGCAGGAACACAGCCACGCAACAACCCGCTGCCAGCGGCTGGATGGCGATGATCATCCCGAATAAAGTGGCCACGCCCTTCCCGCCGCGGAATTCAGCCCAGATCGGGAAGATATGACCCGTAACGGCAGCCAGACCCAAAATGACCATAAAATTGGTCCGGTCGGCCTCGTTTTGAAGATAATAAGGAATTAGAATGTAAAGACTGGTCGCAATCAATCCTTTCAGCACATCCACCGCCATAACGATGGTACCCCACTTCGAACCCAGTACCCTGAACGTATTGGTCGTCCCGGGATTTCCACTGCCGTATTCCCGGATGTCGATTCCGAAGAAGAACTTGCTGATCCAGACGGCAGTAGGAATGGAGCCTATTAGGTAGGCTGCCAGAATTAGTAGAACCTCGATCATCGATCAATGGTTGAGTTAAAGTTGGATAACAAATCTACTGAAAAATAACCTCATTTCCTGAACCATCGTCCTTATTTGGGGTTTTTTCCAGTTTTGAGGCAAATCCAGCTGCCCTTTGTCATCCTAAAGGATACGGATAAATTGTTTTTTACAGCCTCATTTTCAATCTCTTCGGTATCGTCCTGCAACAGGCCGCTCATTACTATAACGCCGTCTTCCGCCAAATGTTGCGTTAAAGCTTCCAACTGACTGACAATTACATGTTTGTTTATATTCGCCAGGATCACGTCAAAGGACCCGCTCACATCGGCTATCTGATCCCGTTTCAGCACCTGTATATGGTTACAAGCATTCGCCTCCACATTCTCTGATGCATTCTCGATGCTCCAGTCATCATTGTCGATGGCTACAATGTTCCCAGCCCCCAACCGTTCCGCGAGGATCGCCAGCACCCCCGTACCCGTGCCGAAGTCGAGCACCCGCTTCCCCCGCAGATCGAGCGCCCGCATTGCCTGCAACATCATATAAGTGGTGGCATGATGCCCGGTCCCAAAGCTCATTTTTGGCGTAATGATCAGCTCATGCTCCACCTCCGGCACCGGCGGATGGAAATGCGCGCGGATCGCACAGAACCCTTCCACTACCACCGGCTGAAAGTTTGCTTCCCATTCCGCATTCCAGTTCCGCTCCGCGATGTTTTGCAACGTATAGGACAATCCATGCGCTTCGAGGAGTTCCTTTAAAGCCGCCTCATCGAATGCCGCTTCCAGGATGAACGCGTGCAACAGGTCTTCTTCCTGCTCGAACCCTTCGTAGCCCATCTCTCCCAAAAGCGCGATCAGCACCTCCTGGAAATCTTTCGTCGGTATGGTTACTTGTACATGCATTGGCTTCAATAAAAAAAGTCTGCGGCTCGCACCGCAGACCCTTGTCTTTAGTTGTTTTATTATTCTTGTTCGGAACGGCCGCCTCCCGCGGGCGCCTTTGGCGCACCCTGCCCTTCCGGTTTCGGCATCAGCACCTTGCGGCTCAGCTTGAACTTGCCGGTCTTCTGATCCAGCCCGATGAGCTTTACCTTGACCATATCGCCTTCCTTCAGGACACCTTCCATCGTCTCCAGCCGTTTGTGCGAGATCTCGCTGATGTGCAGCAGACCTTGCTTTCCGGGCAGGAACTCGACGAAAGCGCCATACGGCATCACGCTCTTCACCTTGGCTTCGTAAACGGAACCGACTTCCGGCTGCGCTACGATGCTCTTGATCCAGGTCACGGCCTTGTCCAGCCCTTCCTTGGCAGGCGAGAAGATGCTCACCTCGCCAAAATTGCCGACCTCTTCGAGGTTGATGGTCGTGCCGGTCTCGCGTTGGATCTCCTGGATGATCTTCCCTTGCGGTCCGATAACGGCGCCGATGAATTCCTTGTCGATAAAGATCTTCACCATCCGCGGTGCGTGCGGCTTAACTTCCGGACGGGAACCCTCGATGGTCTGATACATGGCATCGAGGATGTGCAGCCTACCCTTTCGGGCCTGCTCCAGTGCCTCGCGCATCGTGCTCATGGCCAGACCGTCGACCTTGATATCCATCTGCACGCCGCAGATACCTTCGCGCGTACCGGTTACTTTAAAGTCCATATCACCCAGATGATCTTCATCACCGAGGATATCCGTAAGGATGGCATATTTGCCATCGGCGGAACGGGTGATGAGCCCCATGGCTACCCCGCTCACGTGTTTGGGGAAGGGAACACCGGCATCCATAAGCGCAAGACTACCCGCACACACGGTCGCCATAGAGGACGAGCCATTGGATTCCAGGATATCGCTCACGACCCGAACGGTGTAGGGATATTCGCTGCCCGGCATCATCTGCCTGAGACTGCGCATGGCCAGGTTGCCATGACCCACCTCGCGGCGGCTTTGCCCGCGCATCATCTTCACTTCGCCTGTAGAGAACGGGGGAAAGTTATAGTGCAAAAAGAACTTCGAATCAACGGATTTCGCGGCGCTCTCGATCAGCAGCTCATCCAGGGGCGTACCCAGGGTTACCGTCGTCAGCGACTGCGTTTCGCCCCGTGTAAAGAGGGCAGAACCATGCGGCGTGGGGAGCGGATCGATCTCCATGGCCAACGGCCGGACCTGTTCCAGCGAACGTCCGTCAAGCCGGATGCGATCATCAAGGATCATATTGCGGACAACCTCCCACTGGAGATCGGCGTAATATTTCTTCGCGAGTTTTTTGTCAGCATCGGTAACCTCTTCACCCAGCGAAGCGATCAGCTCGTCTTTGAGCTGGTCATAGGCATCGCTGCGTTCGTGTTTGCTGCTGCCTTTGCGGCTGATCTCATAGATACGGTCCTTGGTAAAGGCGGTCACCTTCTGCTGCAGCTCGTCGTTGGTTACGGGTTTGGTATAATCCCTTTTTCCCGTAACGCCGGCCTTGGTCCGCAGCTCTTCCTGGGCCTTGATATGTACCCGGATGGCATTGTGCGCCAGTTCGAGTGCCTTGACGAGGTCTTCTTCGCTACATTCCTTGGCTTCACCTTCGACCATCATCAGGTTCTTTTCGGTAGCCGCGATCATGAACTCCATATCGGCCTTTTCGAGCTCGGTACGGCTGGGGTTCACGACAAGCTGACCGTCTACGCGGCCGATACGCACTTCGCTGATGATCTCCTTGATGGGAATATCGGAAACAGCGAGCGCAGCAGAAGCGGCGAGACACGCGAGCGAATCGGGCATCACCTCGGCATCGCTGGAAACCAGGCTCAGCAGTACCTGTACCTCGCAGAAATAATCTTCGGGGAACAGCGGACGCAGCGCGCGGTCGATCAGCCTGCTGGTTAAAATTTCATAATCGTTCAACCGGGCCTCCCGTTTGAAGAAGCTGCCGGGGATACGGCCTGCAGAAGCAAATTTTTCCTGGTAATCCACGGATAACGGGAAGAATTCCTGTCCTTCCTTAGGGTCTTTGTTGGCAACAACCGTGGCAAGAATGATGCAATTTCCCTGGCGTACGGTAACAGCGCCATCCGCCTGACGCGCCAGTTTACCGGTCTCGATCGAGACCATGCGGCCCCCACCGATATCAAATGTTACACTAATAGGTTGTGAAAGCATGAGCTTTTCGTCTTTGTTGAATAACGGCTTAACTGAGGTAGGAACGGAAGGTAAAGCCGGAATTCCTGGTTATAAAAATTGTTGTTTGTCTGTCCTTCGGACTAACGCGTCCCGCGTTTCGCCGTCAGCATGCAAAAAAACAATCCCAACCGTCTGTTCAGTTGGGAATGTTTTATATATGCATAATGCTTTTTTTAAGCTACCACGAGGTTTATTTACGCAGCCCGAGTTTTTCGATCAGCTGCCGGTACCCGGTAAGGTTGGTTTTGCTCAGGTAGGTGAGCAGGCGCTTTCTTTTACCTACCAATTGCATCAGACCACGGTGAGTGGAGAAGTCTTTTTTGTTGGCTTGCAGATGCAGCGAAATGCTGTTGATCCGCTCCGTCAGCAAAGCAATCTGGCCCTCGATAGAGCCGGTGTTGGTGGCTTTACCACCGAAATCAGTAAAAAAACTCGCTTTTTTCTCTTTTGTCAAATAAGGCATCTCAAAATGTTTATGTGCGCTGCGGATTGTCATCCCGAAAATTAGCCCATCCGCAGTGCACGGCTTATGATGGGCCTTCGGCCGCAAACCTACCGGTTTGCCTGATCTCTGCTGAATTAGCAGGCGGCAAAGGTAAAGTAATTTTCTAAAACTTTAAAAACTAATGACAAAAATAAGGCAAAAATTACGTTTGTTTCGGGTATTTGGCTAATTTTCGGCCGTTTATGAATATTTTACCTACCCGATGAATACCCGAAGCATGACCATCGCGCATATCGTAGGCAACCGGCCCCAGTTCATCAAGTTAGCCCTCCTGCAGCGGGCCCTGTCCCGGCATGCCGGCTGGGGATCCCGTATCATCCATACGGGCCAGCATTTCAGCGATAACATGTCCGCCGTCTTTTTCCGGGAATTCGGTCTTCCGGCCCCGGACCATCAGCTGGAAATCCATTCGCTCCCCCACAATGAAATGATCGGCCGGATGCTCATCGGTCTCGATACCGTCCTGTCAACCGAACGGCCCGATGCGGTCGTCGTCTACGGAGACACCAATACTACCCTGGCAGGCGCCCTGGCCGCCAAAAAACGGGCCATCCCCGTGATGCACGTCGAAGCAGGGATAAGGACGGGTGAAGACACCATGCCGGAGGAATCCAACCGCTATGTAGCGGATCGCCTCGCCGACCTCAATTTTACCGTTACCGCGCTCGGCCGCGACAACCTCCTCCGGGAAGGGCATGCACCCGACCGTATCCTCAACACCGGCGATCTGATGCTGGATGCCGCCCTGCTGTTTGCCCGGCGCGCGATCGAAGCGTCCAACCTGCCGGCAATCCTCTTCCCCGATGGCTGCCCCTTTGTGCTGACGACGATCCACCGGGCCGAGAATACGGACGATCCCAGGGCCTTAGGGGCGATCCTGGCCGCGCTCCATGAGATCAACAAAGAAATTCCCGTGGTCTTTCCCCTGCATCCCCGGACCCGTGAGGTGATCGAGACCCACCGGCTGCCATTCAAACTGATCAGCACGCCCCCACTCGGCTATCTCGACATGCTGGCGCTGATGCAGGCAGCCCGTTACGTGGTCACGGACAGCGGCGGCGTCGCCCGCGAGGCCTTCTTCTTCCAGAAATCTGCCGTAGTGGTCATGAAAAAGACCTTCTGGCCCGAGATCGAAGAGAACAGCCCCAGCCTGGCCGCGCCGGCCGATACCCGCCGTATCCTGCAACAATTCAATACCATGGCTGCTTCGAACAAAGCCTTCCGCACCGGCGTTTTTGGCAATGGCCAGGCTGCCGAAAAGATCAGCCAGGGCATCATAAACTATTTGCATGGGTAATCGCGTGGTGATTGCCGCCATCTCGGATCTGGTGACCGACCAACGGCTCCATAAGGTCAGCCTCACCCTACAGGAGGCCGGCTATGCTGTGCTCCTCATCGGCACCCGCCGCCGCAATAGCCTGCCGCTCGCCCCCCGCTCCTATCCCACCCGGCGCATGCGCCTGCTCTTTCAGAAAGGGATGTTCTTTTTCGCCGAGTTCAATCTCCGGCTCTTTGTCCGGCTGCTTTTTACCAAAGGCGATATCTTCTTAGGCAATGACCTCGACGCCATCGGCGCGGTGTGGCTCGCCGGCACGCTGCGGCACAAACCCGTGGTCTACGACACCCACGAATATTATCTGGGAATGCCCGAGCTCGATGGCCGGCCGGGGGTCAAAAAAGTATGGGAACGCATCGAAGCCTTCGTGTTCCCCAAGTTATATTATATATACACCATCTGCGATTCCTTTCGGGACCTCTATTACAAGGATTATGGGAAGAGACTCGGCGTAGTACGCAACGTTCCCTACCTAAAAGCCGCGGGTATCGATGTCCCGCTGCCAAAAGACCTGGAAGAAAAGTTGCCGAAAGACAAATTCTTTCTTCTTTTCCAGGGCGCAGGCATCAATCCCGAACGCGGCGTGGAAGAGTTGGTACAGGCCATGCCCCTGCTCGATCCCGCCCGCTTTCACCTCGTGATCATCGGCGGCGGTGACAATTGGCAGAAGATCGTGCAGATGGTTGGCGATAACGGCCTCGGCGACCGCATCACGCTCATCCCCAAGATCCCCTTTGAACAGCTGCGTTCGGTGACCCGGCGTGCCCACCTGGGCCTCTCGCTGGATAAACCGAACAATATCAACCATATTTACGGCTTACCCAACAAAATATTCGATTACCTGCACAGCGGCGTACCCGTGCTCGTGAGCCGTCTCGTCGAGCTGGAAAAGATTGTCGATACCTACGATGTAGGCGATTTTATCGACAGCCACGAACCCGCTCATATTGCAGCGAGGATATTGGCGATCAGCAGCGATCCCGCCCGCCTGGAACGATGGAAAAACAATACGGTCAGGGTCCGCGAAGAACTCAACTGGGAGCGCGAAAGCTGCGTCGTGGTGAATATTTTCGAACAAGTAGCCTCTAAAAACAGTTATTAGGGTGTGAGTGATAGGCATCTACATATCGTCTGTCTGGATGTCCCGTATCCAGTGGATTACGGCGGCGTCTTCGACCTGTTCCATAAGATCAGGTCACTCTCTGAGGCAGGGGTCAGGGTGCATTTGCATTGTTTCGAATACGGCCGCGGGCGACAACCTGCCCTGAACGAATACTGCGAAGAGGTGCAATATTATTGCCGGCACCAGGGGCACAAGGGTTTTTCACACCGGCTCCCCTATATCGTGTGCTCCCGGTCGAACGGTCAACTGCTGGAACGACTGCTGGAGGACGACTATCCGATCCTTTTGGAAGGGGTCCACTGTACCTACCTGCTCAATGACGAACGTTTCGCCGGCCGCAAGATCGTCCTGCGGCTCCACAATGTGGAATACCAGTATTACCGTCAGCTCTATCTCTCGGAGAAATCGTTGCTGAAAAAGATCTATTATCTCCATGAAAGCAATTTGCTGCGGCAATACGAACACCGTATCGCGGGCAAGGTGAAGATCCTCGCCGTGGCGAAAAAGGACCAGGAACAATATGAGCAGGAGTTTGGCGCCGCCGATATCGACACGATCCCGGTGTTTTTGCCCTTTGAACAGGTGCGAAGCAAGGAAGGTACAGGCTGTTTCTGCCTGTATCACGGAAATCTCAGTGTGCCGGAGAACGAACAGGTCGTGTGCTGGTTGCTGAAAAACGTCTTCACCAATACCGAAATGCCGTTCATCATCTCCGGCAAGAATCCTCCCGCCAGGCTGACGCGGCTGATCCAGCAATATCCCCAGGTCTGCCTGATCCCCAACCCTTCGGAGGAGGAGTTGCAGGACCTCATCGCCAAGGCCCAGGTAAACATCCTGCCTTCGTTCAATTGTACCGGCATCAAATTGAAATTGCTGAATGCGCTGTTCAATGGACGGCATTGTATCGTCAACCAGGATGCGGTGGAAGGCACCGGTCTGCAGTCGACCTGCCACATCGCGGCCGGCGCCGGAGAGATCCGCGAATTGCTCGGGAAGCTATGCTCCCGCCCCTTCACCCGCGGAGAGATCGATCTGCGAAAGGAAGTACTGGAAGGTCTTTACAACCAAAAGACAAATCTCGAGAAATTGATGAATGCGATCTGGTAGGGGTCGCTTCATGCGGTCCGCTTGGGCACTCGCCATGCCGGATGCCGTCGACGCTCGCGTCGCCGTCTAATCGAACGTGAGCGTCGCGTTGTCGATCACCTGTCCGCGTTCGGTGCGAACCATGCGGGCGGGGAACTTGTTGATCACCCGGTAATCGTGCGTCGCCATGATGATGGTCGTACCATAGTCGCCGGAGATGCGGAACAGCAGCTGCATGATCTCGTCCGAGGTCTCGGGATCGAGGTTACCCGTGGGCTCGTCGGCAAGGATGAGTTTGGGCGAGTTCAGAAGCGCCCGGGCAATATCCACCCGTTGCTGCTCGCCGCCGCTCATCTCGAACGGCATCTTGTGCCCCTTAGCCTTCAATCCGACTTTATCGAGAACATCGGCCACTTTTTCATCCATCAGATGGCCATCCTTCCAGCCCGTGGCCTTTAATACGAATTTGAGATTTTCGTTCACATTGCGGTCGGTGAGCAACTGGAAATCCTGGAATACCACGCCCAGGGTCCGCCGCAGATACGGCACCCTTTTCCAATCGATCTCCCGGAGATTGAAACCTGCTACCTGCCCCTCCCCTTCCCGTAAGGTGAGATCACCATACAACGTCTTCAACAAGCTGGACTTACCGGTGCCTGTTTTACCTACGAGATATACGAAGTGGCCTTTGTCGATGGAGAGATTGACGTCCTGGAGGATCAGGTTATCGCCCTGGTAGATGTTAGCGTGCTTTAATTCTACGATAATTTCGGCCATAGAGTCGTCTTTCACGACAAAAATAAGGAAAAATCCCGTTGTCCCGGCGACTCCTCATGAACCTTTTGCCACAGGGTCCTCGATCTTTTCGACACTGGTGTCGCCCCGGTTCGCCTTCAGCATCAGCCGGAGCGTGGAGTCATTGGCAAAATAGCTCATCATCCAGTTCAGGAATACCGAGATCCTGTTCTTGACATTCAGCAAAAGCATCAGGTGCACGAACATCCACGTGAGCCATGCGAAAAAGCCCTGGAAAGAAAATCCCGGCAGGTCGACCACCGCCTTGCGTTTTCCCACCGTGGCCATGGTCCCCTTGTTGTGGTATTCGAATTCGATGGGCTGTCTTCCCTTAAGTTCGCGTTTGAAGTTCCGGGCAAGATGCTGCGCCTGGGCGATGGCCACATTGGCCAGTTGCGGCTGCCCGTTAGGATACTTCGGTGTGACCATATAGGCGATGTCCCCTACCGCATAAACGTCCTCCAGACCTTCGACCCGACCCAGCCGGTCCGTCTTCAGCCGGTTCCCCCGGACCATGGTCGATGCCGGTATGCCGTCGAGAAGATTGGCGATGACCCCCGCCGCCCAGATCACATTCTTCGCCAGGATGGTCTCGCCGCCCTTGAGCTTCACCGTGGTGCCGTCATAATCCTCGACGACCGTACCGGTGCGGACGATCACCCCGAGCTCCTCGAGGTATTTCCGCGACTTGGCCTTGCTGGCATCGCTCATCGCATTCAGCGTATTCGGCGAACCTTCCAGCAGGTAGATGGTGAAACGGGAGAAATCGACTTCGGGGTAGTCCTTGGGTAATACATATTTTTTCATCTCGGCCATGGCGCCCGACAGCTCCACGCCCGTTGGGCCGCCGCCCACGACCACGAAATTGAGCAGGGCCTGCCGCTCCGCCGGTCCCGCCTCGATGGTATTCTCGAAGGTCTGCAGGATCCGGTTGCGCAAGGCCATCGCGTTGGGCACCGATTTCATCGGGAAAGCATGTTCCTTCAGGTGCTCGTTGCCGAAATAGTTGGTCGTACAACCCATGGCGATCACCAGCCGGTCATACTCGATATTCCCTACCGTGGTGTGGACTACCTTCGTATGGACATCCACGTGCCGGATCTCGGCTATCCGGATGGTTATATTGCGTTTGTTGTGAAAGACCCTCCGCAGCGGGAAAGAGATGCTGGAGGGTTCCAGCCGGGCCGTCGCCACCTGGTACATCAGCGGCTGGAATTGATGATAATTATACCTGTCGATCAACCAAACGTCATAGCCCGTATTCTCGAGGCCCCTTGCCACCGCCAGTCCTGCAAACCCCGCCCCCAGGATAACGACGCGCTGTCTGTTCGCTGGTGTTTTTAGCGTTGTCATAGCTTTTCGATTTCGATGAATTCCTATCCGGGTACAAAGGTACGCCCAATCCCGCATATTCCGGCCGCGGCCCTATGCGCCCTCACCCGTCCGCCGTCCCTGCCTTCCGCCCGCTCAAACCTCCTCTTCGGCATCCAGCCGCAGCAGCACGCCGTAGTTGCCGCACTGCGGATCATGCAGATAGTCCGGCAACAGCGCCAGCGGCCGGAAACCCATCTTTCGCTGCGGCGTCAACGTGGGGTCCTCCCGCCTGCCCTCCAGCCACTCGCGGTAATAGGTTTCTCCGCTGATCCGGTCTGCGACGGCGCCATAGCCATTCATCATACCTGCAGTAAGCTGGCCCTTTAACCCAAGCGAGCGTACCAGCTGCTGCCGCGCCCGATACAACAGGCGTGCATATCCTCGTCCACGATGTGCGGGGTGGATGCCGATATCGAGTCCGTATAACCATACCCCACCCGGCTGGTGGTTCTCCAGCCAGCCTCCCGCAAACAGCTCCCCGAACCGGTGGTAGTAATGTTCAAAGTCGAAATTCCTCCGCATGGTGGTAGTCATGCCTACGATGGCCCCCGCGTCCTCCATCACGAATTGTCCCGCCGGGAAAACGGCCAGGTGACGCAGGTATTGCGATGCATGCAGCCGCTCGGCATCGTCCAGGGTAGGGAACACCGTTACCTGCAACGCCTCCAAAGCGTCCGCATCTCCGGCCTGCATGTGTCGCACGATAGCCATAAGACAAAATTACGGCACTGCGCATATGTTTCAGCGTTCCGGCTTTTTTTTGTAGAATAAGTACACTATGACCTTACCATTGAAACACATTATTGGCGAGATGAATAAGATAAGCGCCATGCCTGCAATATTTCAATTGGAGCTGATGAATTGCATCGAGCGGATTGAAATATCCAAAAACGAGGTGCTGCTTGAGCGGGGACAGCTTTGCGATTATTACTATTATATCGAAAAAGGTATCCTGTCCTGTCACGAATGGGACGACGCCGGAAGTAAGGAATACTGCACCTGGCTGATGTTCGAGGGCAACATCGCGACATCGATCCTTAGTTTCAACAACCGCGTTCTCTCGATGGATGCCATACGCCCCATCGAAGACTCTGTCCTTCATTTGCTTCGTTGGGAACACGTGGATCGGTTTACCCGGGAATCCCGGGCCTTCGCGCTGATCCGGCAAGAGTTGACGAATAGATACTATCTCCACATGAGCAACATCAGCGCACAACGCTTAAGACCACCGGAACTCTTTTATCAATATCTCGAGAACTTGTACGGTGACAATTTTTATCGCATCCCCGTTAAAATAATGGCTTCTCACATCGGCATTTCCGAATCATCCTTTTACGAGATCAAAAAGAAATTCGGCCGCAATAACCGTAAAGGGGCAAAAAGCTGATTTTAGAGCAATTCCTTTGCATTGACTCCAAAATTGGAGTCACTCACGCCGAAAGCCTCCGAGTTTGAAGTATTATTCGCAATTACACTCCAATCTCTTAGTCCATCTATGTCCGTTAGTCAGGGTACATTTGTCCTTTATTCACTTAAAAAATTTAATTCATGAAAAGGTATCTATTCCTGCTGGCCGCCACCGCCCTGCTCGGCCAGGTTCGCCGGGTGACCGCCCAGACTACGGCTTCATCCCAGGGGCAATCGATGGATCATTTGATCTCTACTGTCATCAGATCATCTGCCGTCAATCCAAACACGGTAACAAAACCCGCCAATTCGCCCTCATCTCCGCCCATGAGCCCCGCCGACATGCGCCGCTGTTGTGAAAAGATCGACAGGGACATTCAGCGCGTCTATTTCCTGCGGAACCGCATCGGCAGGATGAAGCTGCAGGTCAGGGGCGTCTATACGCATGGCGCAGCACTTTTCTTCTCGTTGCAGCTGAACAACCGCTCTCCGCTGGACTACGATGTCGACAGCATCGCCTTTCAGATCACGGGAGCCGCGGGGCGACAGGTTTCCCCCGTTACCGCAAGAACGCTGGCCCCCTTCTATGTCTTCGACAGCACGGCCACGGTACGGGGACACAGCCGGGTGACGAGCATCTTCGTGCTCCCGCGCTTTACCCTGCCCGCGGGGCGGCAGCTGACGATCCATGTGTTCGAGAAGAATGGCGGGCGCCATCTGCAGATCTGTACGGGAAACTACACCCTGGAACGTGCGCGGCCGGTATGACCCTCCACTTAATTAAAACTTTAAAATTTAGAAATCATGTCAGAGAATTTAGATTTTCTCCACAACGCCTTGAAATACCTGGGCTTTGGCGAGCAAACACAACTGAACCAGGACCTGGAAGACCATGTCACCCAGGGACGGCAAAGCTTCGAGCTGGAGACCGAAGCACATTTTGACAGTGAAACCGTGCTCTCTGCCCGATTGTTCTTCCGCCGGAGCAAGGATCTCAACGACCCGCGGTATTTCCTCAACAAGTATGAAGCACATCTTCAGTATCCGGGCAAGGCGGAAATGGATGTCGTTAAAATGTTCTACATCGAAAGCAGCTGCCGGGGCGTGACGTTCAAGCAGGCATTCAATCTGATGCAGGGAAGATATGTGCAGCGAAAGATCGTCGACCAGAATGGCGAAAAACACGATCGCTGGTTGCATCTCGAACCGCTGATCAAGGGCCAGGACGGGTATCGTTACCTGCGTCATATCAAGCTCCACTTCGATCTGGACAAAGCACTGGAGAGATATCCCATCCGGGAACTGAACTCGCCCGAGGCCAGAGACTGGATCTGCCAATCCCTGCGTCGTGGCAATCTCCATCCCGTCACCTTTGTGCACGAAAGTGGGAAGATCGAAAGCCGGCTGTTGTATGCAAACCCGGAGAACGGGGTGATCAGTAATGTCTCTGCGGCAACGAGTGCCCGGCAAAAGAAAGGCAAGACCTTTCCGATCACCGAACTCCCCGAGATCGAACACCCGAGCGGCGACCCCATCCGGGAGTCGACCCTCGAAGAAGAACCGGCCCCGGCGCGCAAAAGGGCCCATCTATAAACCTGTAAACCTTTTTCTATGTCTTATCAAACATGTATCTGTTTACAGGCCCAGGCCGATTTCAGCGCCTTTTGGTTCACGCTGGGCGTCAGAGGCGCCCTGCTGATGGAAATGCGGTTTACCAGCCGGCAGTCCAATGTCTCCCGACAGGAGCTCAACGTCTTCGACCTTACCCTCGAAAAACGGTATCTGTTCGAAGACCCGCAGCCGGTCTTTTTCAACGAGCACGACGTCGACACCCTGCTCTATGCCGTGGTACAGGCGATCGAGCTGTATACGGGAAAATATCCGGAGCGAAGCGTCCGCTGCAAGGCCGGCGATGACTCGATACAGACCACGATCTTCCGGATGATCCTGCTGACGAACCACGATATCCTGGCCGGCATGTTTTCGATCGACCAGGAGGGGAAAGAACGTTTTCGGCCCTTCCGCCGGCGACCGGACCACTCCAGCTTTGTGTTAAAAAGAAAACCGGACCCGCAGCGTGGCCCCCATGCCGTACAACTTACGCTCAACACGTATAGTCAACTGTTCGGGAGCCCCGTGTTTGTCCGGTTATGCGAGCACCGTACTGTCTCTCCCGGGATCGTTCAGGCGGCAAAAAATTGAGTCAGGCGAGCCGCGGGCGGACCATCAGCGATCCAGCCGCAAGGTTTAGCCCGGGAACAACCCGGCGACAGGCGCTTACGCCAGCACCGTGATCAGCCCTTTGATAACCGCCCCGAGCTTGACGGCTTCCAGTACCCTGGACTCCGAGCTACCGTGCTGTAACACGGACCGCTCGTGGGAGGATACGCACATCTCACAGCCATTGATGGAGGAGACTACCAGGCTCACCAGCTCGAAGAACTCCTTGCCCAGCACAGGACTAGCCATAACGCTCATCTTGATGCCGGCAGGCTGGTTCTCATAAAAGTCCTTCTTCAGAAAATGGCGGAAACGGTAGAAGACATTGTTGGTGTTCATCAGCGCCGTGCAGGCCACGATCTCGGCGATCTCGGCACGGGTAGCTCCGGCTTCCCTGGCCAGGTTGCTGAACGACTCCTGCAAAAGCACGAACCGCTCATTGACGGCGATCGCCAGCGCCAGCAACAACGCTTCTTTCCGGCTCAGATGCTGAGCATTATTGAGGACATTGCCGACATTGATCTTCAGGTCCTTGATAAACCGGGACTCGGCACCTGCCAGCGCAAGCACATTGGCCGACGGCTCATAGGAGCCCAGCTGAAGCTCGCCCAGCAGGTTCTGAAACGTTTCATTTTGTATAGTAGCGATCATGACTCGGTTTTTTGGTTTTGGAAGAGACCGTCCCGCAAGGGGCGGTCTCTTAATTTCAATTAATTCAAAGCCAAGGTCTCGGAAAGCGTGGTCTCCCCTTTCTTCCAGTTACAGGGACAAAGCTCGTCGGTCTGCAAGGCATCCAGCACACGCAACACTTCCTGTACACTCCGGCCCACATTGAGATCATAGACACTCACCCAACGCACGATACCCTGCGGATCGATGATGAAAGTTGCCCGGTAGGCGATCTTCTCTTCCTTGTCCAGGATACCCAGCTCTTCAGCCAGCGACTTCGACGTATCGGCCAGCATCGGGAATTTCAGATCGCGCAGATCGCTGTGATCCCTTCTCCATGCCGCATGAACGAACTCAGAATCGGTAGAAGCACCGATGACAACCGTATCCCGATCCGTAAACTCACTGTTCTTCTTGTTGAACTCGGCGATCTCCGTAGGACACACAAACGTGAAATCTTTGGGCCACCAGAACAAAACCGTCCATTTGCCCTCTGCCGAACCATACTCCTGCGTGATCTCGGTAAACTCTTTTCCTTTCTCGATAGATACTACTGCCTTTTTCTTGAATGCGGGGAATTTCTCTCCAATGGATAATACTCTGCTTGACATATCGATTATTATTTTTTAAAATGTGAAAGACGAAACAGGGTTCGTAAGGCGGGCAATCGCGAAGTTGATGCCGCAAAAGTAGAGAAGATCACGGGTAGAAGATGATCTCATTTTTCTATAAACACATAGATTTTGTCTATGAGGAAATGGCCCGGATTCAGCACCCGTTCGACGCAGGCCGCAGCTCATAGCTCCAGCGAATCGGCATCCAGCAGACCGGCCTCCGTACCGCCCGTGGGTCGCTCATCGGTGAGCGTCACCCGCACCAGCACGGTGATGAGCAGGCCGAAACCGGCCATCATCGCATAAGCACCACGCATACCCGCCAGCTGCGCTACCGACCCTACCAGCGGCGGCACGACCAAAAAGCCCAGATAGCCTACTGTGGAAACGCTGGCGATCGCCGACCCGCTGGTCATGCCCGCCGAACGGCCCGCCATGCTGAAGACCATCGGGATGACACAGGAGACGCCAAAGCCGGTGAGGATAAAACCCAGCCCCGCCGTTAACGGGTACGGCAACAGCACCGCCAGTAACAACCCCGCCCCGATCAAGACCCCGCTATAGGTCAGCATCCGCTTGATGCCAAAGCGGTTCGCCATCCGGTCACCGGTGAGCCGTCCCAGGGTCATCGCCGTCATATACACCACGAAACCTATGGTAGCACCCTTGGCACCGGTATGCACCGCGTTGCGAAAGAAGATGCCGCTCCAGTCGAACATCGTCCCTTCGCAGGCCATCGACAAAAAGGCGATCATCCCATACCTCGCCAGCTTCTTATCCGGCAACGCGAACCATGGCCTTCGCTCCCGCGCCTTGGGCTGCTGCGAAAGGGTGCCCGGGTAGGCGTACAGACACAAGGCCGTGAGCACAAGGGCGACGGAAACAAAATGCCAGGTCGGCGAGATCCCCAGCGATACCATTACAGAACCTACGGCCGCACCGGCGAAACCCGCCAGGCTCCAGACGGCATGGAACCGCGCAATGATGCTCCGGTCGTATAACGATTGCACGCCGATGCTCTGCGCATTCACCGGGATATTCATCAAATTGCGGGAGGAGCCGAAACAGACGAGAAAGAGCACGAGCTGCCAGGTCTGTGACGCAAACCCGATACCGCACAACATCACATTGAAGGCGATAGCGCCGAACAGCATGATCTTCCGGCTGTCCTTTCGGCTGAGCAAGGCGCTGGTCACGGGAAGGGTGGCCATCAACCCAATGGGCAAGGCAAAAAGGACGACGCCCAATTGCGCCTCATTCAAATGGAGCTCTTGCTGGATGGTGGGGATGCGGGAGGCCCAGGTGCTGAAGCCAAAACCGGATACAAAGAAAAAAATAGTGACCATGATCCGGATCCTGGCCGGGGATAGTCGCTGCTCAGCCGTGATTGCCATGCCGCAAAAATAACAAAAGGGCGCCGCTTTCCGACGCCCTTTACCAACTGTCCTTGCCGTCAGCCCAGCGGGTTAGTTAAAATCTGTTTTTAGCCGGATATATTTACCGAGATCTTTCGACTCGAAACCCTGCGTCTTCATCTTACCCACATACTCCGGGGTCACACCCGTCGCCTTGAGCTGCGTCAGCATCCGCGCGGGGATATGATCGAAACCCAGCTTTTGGAAACCCGCGACAAAATCCGGCGTGACGCCCATCGCCTTGAGCGAGGCGATATCATTCGCGGTGAGATCCGAATACCCCAGATCCGCGAAGCCTTTCATGAATTCGGGGGTGACACCCATCGCCTTGAGACCGGTCATCGACCGGGTGGTGAGTTCCTTAAAACCCGCCGCCTGATAGCCCTTGACCAGTTCGGGGGTCACGGACATGCCCTTGAGACTGGTGAGATCGCGCGGACTCAGACCCGTATAGCCGATATCGCGGAAGCCTTTGATATACTCCGGCGTGACATGCATGGCCATGAGACTGCACAGCTCCCGCGCGGAAAGGTCTTTATATCCCAGATCCTGCAACTGCCGGATGTATTCCGGCGTCACATGCATGCTATAAAGGCTTGTGATATCACGCATGGCGAGATTGTCATAACCGATCTTACGCAGGCCTTGCAAATAAGCGCTATCGATATGCATGGCCTTGTAGGAGACCAGTTCCCGAACGGGGATCGGCTCGTTGTTCAACCCATGTCCCATCGACTGGATATACGCTCTGTCGATATGCTGCGCCTTTAGCGACTCCAGCTCCCGAAGATCCAAATGGTCATACCCTGCTGCCTTCAGCTCGTCGACATAAGCCCGGTCGATATGCATGGCCTTCAACCGGATCAGCGTCCGCGGGTCCATCATGTCCCCATCGCTCAGACTCGCCCCGCGCCAGTACCGGATATAAGCTTCGTCGACATGCATGGCCGCAAGGCTCAGCAGATCGCGCTGCGAGAGATGTTGATAACCGTTATGGACCAGCATAGTGACATAATCTTTTTTTATGTTCATGGCGAAGAACCCGAACTGCCGCCGGTCTTCGATATCTTCTACCCCCAGCTGTTTCAGGGCCGGGAAATAGGCCGCATCGGGGATGAAGTGGAAATGACCAAACCCTTCCTCCCCGTCGAACTGCCCCTTGAACTCGACCGTGCCGGCCTCACGCATCAGCTTGAAGGTGACATTACCCTGACCAGGAAAGGGATTGATCTCGCTCTTATCGACATGGAGCGTATAGTCCCAATTATGGTCCTCGTCACCGGCCTTGAGCTCGAAGCTGAGGTGGTCGCCATAGCTGGTGGCATACCAGGCGCCATCCGTGAGTACGGAGTCATCCGCAAAGCCGTAGCGCGGCATCTCGGGGATCAGCATCTTGTTCTTCGTTTTCGCATCGATGGCAGTGAAGATCTTTGCATTGACCATTACAGGATCGGTCATAGGCGCAAAGGCGACCGTATAACTGGACTCGGCTTTTCCGAAACGGCGCAAAGTCTGATTTTGTGCATCGATGGTCATCGCGATCGCCTGCGGATTCGATGCGTTATCCCCCGTAATGGTCATGGATTTGCCATAGCCGTCGCCCGGCGAGCTCCGATAGCTTTCGCTATAGCCCGCGGCACCAGTCCCCTGGTCGGATTCCTCATCCGAGGCTGAGGCTCTGGCAGGTTTCTGAAGGACAGCCGGCGCGGGTTCGGCCGATTTTACAGGTTTTTTGGTGGTATCGGTCACGGGGGCAATAAAGTTGAACAGGGGCGCATGCGCCAGCGATAATTTAGTGCTGGCCGCGTCCAGGGCGATGGCCGGTTTATTCAGGGCGCACATCAACCCAGTGAGCAGCGGGATGAGAAAAAAATATTTCCAAACCGTATGCAAAGAAGAAGATTGACTATTCATCATAACGATACGTCTTTTAAGAAGTGATTGATTGTAATAGTTCGTGAGACTGAATGGCAGGTGCGGCGCAGAAACCCGGAGCAGGCTCAGCTGATAGGCGCTGCGTTCGATGGTCGCATCCAGCAGAACGTGGGCATCGGTGAGAAACTCCAGGTTGTTCTCCACCTCCCGGCGATACAGCCACGCGAAAGGATTGAACCATTGGATCACGAGGGCGATCTCCGCCAGCAGGATGTCCAGCGTATGACGACCGCTCACGTGGATCTTTTCATGGATAAGGATCTGGTTGTACGTCTCCCAGTCGTATTTTTCCGGGTTGATGAAAATCGTGTTCCCGAAAGAGCACGGCGCACGGTCGCCGCTGATCTCTACGATGCGAAAACGCCCATCTTTGATCACGGGCCGGGAATAGCTCTGGTACAGCAATACCGCCAGCTGAAAGAGAAAATTGGCGCCAAAGAGCACGACGCCGAAGAGATACAGATAAAAAAGTCCTTGCAGCGCCAAAAGCAGCGTCGCACCCGAGAAAAACCGCGCAAGCGTCCCCGCGCCATTTCCCTCCGCCGGCGTCCCGGTGGTGGTTCTGCTGCTCTTGTCACCGGCATCGGCTATACCCGACACAGCCGCCGTCGTCGGTCTTTCGACAACCGTCGTACGCGTTGCCACAACTGCCGGATGCGTCGCCTGCCGGCCCGCCGTCATGGGCTTCCCCGCCGCCGCAGCTGTCACCGGCCGGCCATCTGCCCTCTTACGCTTCCCGACAGCCGTACCGGCTAACTGCCGGTAACCAGCCGTGGACCCCTCCACCCTGGCCGCAGCCATGAGCTGTCTGCCACCAGTGGGTACCTGGTCCTGCGGCCCGCCAGTCAGCACCTGGCCCTGCGGCCCGCCAGTCGGTGCCCAGTCCTCCGGCTTCTCACCCACCGTGGACCCGGCAGGTGCTGCTACCGTTTCCCGGGCAGGCCCGGCTCCCGGCTGTTCCGGTGTCTTCACCGCTACTTCGGCCGTCTTCCACTTCTCACGCCAGCTCCATTCCCGCGGTACGGGCAGAAGCGGCAAAGCAAAAGCCACCGCCAGACAGCTCAAAAGGGTCCAGCGGTTGAGCTGGTAAAAGGTCTCCTTCTGCAAAAGCAACTTGTAGAAGAGAAAACACACCGTGGTGATCACCGTCACATGCAGGATATAAGGTATCATTTCTTTTGGGATTTGATAAGCTCCAGAATTTCGTTAAGTTCTTCCTGTGAGATCTTTTGCTCCTTGGCGAAATAGGCCAGCATCCGGGGATACGAATTGTTGAAATATTGTTTCACGATATCATCGAAAGCATGGTTCTGATATTGCTCCTTGCTGATCACCGGATAGTACTGAAAGGTGTTCCCAAACGTCTCATGCCCCAGAAAACCCTTCTCCTCGAGGATACGCACCATGGTCGCCACGGAATTGTAATGCGGTTTGGGGTCAGGCAGCTCGGCGATGATCTCCTTTATAAAGGCTTTCCCGAGATGCCAGCAGGCCTGCATGATCTGCTCTTCACGTTTGGCTAGTTTCTGCATGAGTATCCAAATTTTACCTGAAGCTACTACTAATCGATTAGTTTTCCAACTAATTAATTAGTTTTTTGAAAAATTTCCTCACACTGCTCTGTGGTAACTATTATGCGGCGGCAAATAAATTTGCAATAAGTGATAATTGAGATAAATTTGATTTGTGCATCCATAGATGAAAACCTTACCACTGACGAATGAGAAAGAACTGCTTGCCCGCCTCGCCCATGGGGATGAAAAAGCCTTTGGGATCATCTTCCATCACTACCGCAATAAGATCTACGCCTACGCTTTCCATCTTTGCCGTAACCCGCACCAGGCGGACGAGCTGGTACAGGAGACCTTTTTAAAATGCTGGCTGCACCGAGATAAGATCCCCCAGGTCCTAAAGTTTGACAACTGGCTGTTTACCATCGCCCGCAACCACGTCTTCGACATGCTCAAGGACATGGCCCGCGAAGAAGCCTTCCGCCGCGAGGCCGGAGAAGATCCCCAACCCGTTGTTAACCCGGTCGAAGAGCAGCTGCTCAGTCGTGAGGTCGAGGTGCGGCTGCGCGAGGCGGTCGACCAGCTCCCACCCCGGCAAAAGCTGATCTTCACGCTCAGCCGGCAAAAAGGGCTCAAACACGAAGAGATCGCCGAAGAGCTGCAAATCTCCCGCCATACCGTCAAAACGCATCTGGTCCAGGCGCTAAAGGCGCTCCGCAATACCTTAAAATTTTTTTTTCTTTAGACTACTCCTGTCTTCTCGTTTTGCAGTCTTCAGGGTATGGCATCACCACAACGATTGACTTACCTTTTCCGCAGGTACATGGACAAGACCTGTACCCCGGAGGAAAAAGACGAGTTCTTTTCGCTTTTGTTGCATGCCCGGCACGATGACCAGCTGCGCCGGCTGATCGCCGACACCTGGAACGAGGATCTGCCTTCCTATCCGCAGGACAAGGCCCGCGCCGACGTCCTCCTCCAACGGATCATCGACCGCGGCCAGTCCGAATCTCAGGCCAACCGCGAATCTGCATCTCCGACCGACCCCCAGCCCGCCGTTGTCCTTCTCCGCCCCCGGTCGCGTAGCCTGGTGCTCGGTCGCCGGGCCGCCGCCGTTATTGCCGTTCTCGTGATTTCCTCCTTGCTTTTTCATGCCCTTCATCACCGTCACACACAACCGCCCAGCGTTTTACCGGCGATAGCGGCAGCGAAACACTCGCCACCCACCGATCGCTGTATCGCCCTGCCCGATGGCAGCAAGGTCCTGTTGCATAAAGACGCCCGGCTCGATTTTCACGCCGGCTTCACCGCCTCCCGCCGCGAGGTGACCCTGCATGGCGAAGCCTTTTTCGATATCCACCGCGACAGCCGCCCCTTTGTCGTGCTCACCGGCGCCATCCGCACTACCGTCCTCGGCACAGCCTTTAATATCGACGCCGGCACCGAACGGCAGATCGTCATCACCGTTACGAAAGGGAAAGTAAAAGTGGAGAATGGCCGCGGTGAAGTAAGCATCCTCCGCCGGAACGAACAGCTGTCGGTTGATTCCGCGCATCTCCATCTTCAGAAGTCCACGGTAGATGCGGTGGCAGCCCTGGCCTGGAAAAAGAGCTATTGGCTGTTCAACGATATACCCCTGCACCAAGCCCTCGATGAGCTGTCACAACGCTATCATCTTAGCGTCGTCTATACAAACCCCGCCGCGGCGAACTGCCCGGTGACCGCCTCTTTCACTGCAGGCGAATCCGTAGAGGCCATGATCGAAGTCCTGGCCAAGATCAACAACATGAGCTTTAGCAACGACCATGGTCGCATCACGATCACGGGAGAAGGCTGTAATTAACCGGCGAGCCGCGAGGCCTCGCCGCAAAAAGGGCCACGGGCCATTTGGCCGAAGGCCCAAAACAAACTGCCCCGGCTGGAACCCGGGGCAGTGGTTGAAGATACCTTGCTGTTGGCCACAGGGGAGGTATCCGTTTTAAACAAATTGCGTCATTTAAAACACTCAAAACTATGACATTTTCAAGATTGTCAGCGTTTGTGCGTCCCTGCCTGGAACCGGGACGCCGGCAACTGCTTTTTCACCTCCCAAAACGACTGCTGCATTTTATGCGGATCGGTTTCATTGCTCTCGTCCTTATCCTGTGTGGCGCCCAGCTCCTGCAAGCCCGCGCCGCCAGCGGACAGGACATCAACAAAGTCTATATCTCGCTGGAACTAAAGGACGAAAGCCTCCTGGCCGCCCTCGACAAGATCCAGCGGTTGACGCCGTTTACCTTCGCCTATAACAAACGCGAGATCAAGCGGGTGCAAAACCTCACGCTCACAGGCAGCAACCGCTCCGTCAATGCCATTCTCACCATCCTTTTAGTGAACACCGATCTCCGGTACGAGCAGGTGGGCAATACCATCGTCATCTCCCCCGCCCGTCCCGAGCCGGCGCTGCGGGCGTCCGAGGTCACAGCGGGTGTGTCCCCGCCGGAAACCCCCGAGGCCAAAAACAAGGTCGTCAGCGGTACCGTCATCAACGAAAAAGGCGATGGCCTCTCCGGCGTCTCCGTCACCATCCACGGGTCGTCTACCGGCACGACCACCGATGCAGAAGGGCGGTTCAAGCTCACCGTCCCCGACGAAGGGGCCACCCTCGATTTCTCTTCCGTGGGTTATCAGCCGCAATCCATCACCACGGGTTCTCAAACCGTCTTCACTATTGTAATGATCGAGAATGTCAAAGGGCTCAATGACGTCGTCGTCATTGGTTATGGTACCGTCCGGAAATCCGACCTCACGGGTGCAGTAGCCAGCCTCAAAGGGGACCAACTGATGGACAGACCGGTCCCCAACGTCTCGCAGGCGCTCGAAGGCAAGATCGCCGGGGTGGATGTCAACATCAACAGCAATGCCCCCGGCCAGGCCGCCAAGGTTCGGGTGCGTGGCATCGGTTCCATCAACTCCAGCCTGGACCCGCTCTATGTCGTGGATGGCGTCAGCGGGGTCGATATCAATACGATCAACCCGCACGAGATCGCCTCGCTCGAGGTGCTCAAGGATGCCAGCTCCACCGCCATCTATGGCGCCCGGGGAGCGAACGGTGTCATCATGGTTACCACCAAACGTGGCGTCAGGGGCAACACCCGGGTAACCTATGACGGGAATGTCAATCGCGCCGAATTGTATCGGCATGTGAAGACGCTCAACTCCGACCAATTTATCCAGATTTACAATCAGGCCTTCGTCAACGCCACCAATTTCGATCCCCTGGGCGGCACCTGGGCCCCGCCGGTGGCGCTGAACCACGCGTCGTTGCCCAAATTGTTCGGCGCCAATAACAAGCCGTTGTATAATACTAACTGGGAAAAGGAGACCTACAAGCCCGCCTATTCTTACGATAATTTCATCAATATCCAGGGCGGTAACGACAAAACGCTTTACAGCGCCAGCCTCGGCTATCTGGACCAGAACGGTATCATGGTCCAATCCTGGTACAAACGTTATTCGGGAAAATTCACGCTCGAAAATGACATCAACAACTGGTTGAAGTTTGGCGGCAATCTCTCCATCATCCAAAGTACCCAACGACTCGTCTCCGATGGCAACGGCAGCCTCAACGTGCCGCGGGCGGTGACCGAAGAAGTGCCCCTGCTCCCTGTAAAATATGCGGACGGGACCTGGGCCGGGAACAGCGATATCCCGGGTCTGGAAGGCGCCCCGAACCCCGTTCATACCGCCACCGACCGCTTCACGCTCAACAACACGCTTCAGGCATTGGGCGACGCCTACTTTTTGATCCATTTCACAAAAGAGCTCGATTTCAAAAGCGATTTCGGCGCCTTCCTGAATCAGCAAAAGAACAACTATTATTCCTCCACCGATCTGCCCCATATCTCCCAGGACCAGGGCGGTGACGCGAGCATCACCGCCCTGACGAACAACTACTGGCAAACGGAGAACTATCTGACCTGGAACAAACAGATCAGTGATCGTCAGCACCTCACTGCCCTCCTCGGTGCCTCCTGGCTCAAATACAAGCAGGAATCCGTCACCGCGGAAACGCAGAATTTCATCACCGATTATTTTCAGTGGGACTATCTCGCGGCGGGATCGGTGCGTCAGAATGATGCCTCCTCGGACTATACCTGGAGCATGAACTCGTACTTTGCCCGTATCAACTATGACTTCGACGGCAAATACCTGCTCACTGCCACCGGCCGTTACGATGGATCGTCCAAATTCGGCGTGAACAACAAATACGCGTTCTTCCCTTCGGTAGGCGCAGCCTGGAAGATGTCCGATGAGGACTTCATGAAGAACAGCCGCACGATCAGCTATATGAAGATCCGCGGCAGCTATGGACTTTCGGGCAACCAGGAGATCGGTCAATACCAGTCGATCGCTCAGATCCAGCCCAACCTCACCGTACTCAACGGGACCAATCAGTCGACCTTGTTACCGCAATACATCGGCAACCCCAATCTCAAATGGGAAAAATCCCTGCAGGCGGATGCCGGTTTGGAATTCGGTCTCTGGCAGTCCCGGGTGCAGGGCAATATCGACGTATACCGTCGCACGACAAAAGACCTCCTTCTTCAGGCGCCGATTCCGTGGTCGGCCGGCATGAACACCGCCAGCGTGTATGAGAATGTAGGCAGTGTCCGCAACACCGGGCTTGAAGTGAACCTCAACACGGTGAACGTAAAGACCCGGGATTTTTCCTGGAGCACCAATTTCATCTTTGCGACCAACCGGAACAAGATCATCAAGCTCAACGACGGGAATGCCGATATCTTCCCCGGACCTAACTTCCTGGGCCAGACGAACGTGCTTCGGGTGGGCGAGCCCATAGGCTCTTTTTACGGCATGCATCGCATCGGGACCTATGGTTCGAACGAAGGCGCCGACGCCGCGACGCATGGCCTGCATGTAGGCGACCGGAAATACATCTACAACAAGGATGGCACCCCGTATTACAGCATCATCGGCCGGGCCTATCCCAAATGGACGGGGACCTTCAGCAGTACGCTAGACTACCGCGGCTGGGAATTCAGCTTCGACATCCGGTTCGTCGAGGGCGTGAACACTGCCGCGACCTTCAAGCATAGCACCGAAGACCGGCAGACGATCGCCAACAGCCTCGCCACGGTGCTGGATGGCTGGACGCCCACGCGTCAGAATACGATGATCTCCGAGGTCCGGAGCTACAAATTTGCCCAGGACTCGCATTTCGACACCTGGTGGGTGGAGGATGGCTCGTTCGTCCGCGGGCAGAATTTTACGTTGGCCTATACCTTGCCGGACCGGACGGTGCATAGCATGAAGCTCACGAAGGTCCGCATCGCTGCCAGCGTACAGAACCTGTTCATCCATACCAAATATACGGGCTATGACCCCGAGGTGGATACGTTCTTAGCCACCTATGGCAACAATGCCGGGTTCTCCCAGAATCTCGACTTCTTCGCCTATCCCCGCCCGAGGGTATGGAACCTGGGTCTTACGGTGGGCTTTTAATTCGGTAACATAAAAAACTACACTGATGCAACGATATAAGTTAATGTCGATCTGTTTGCTGCTTCTGCTGGGCGTATCCTGTAAGAAGTTCTTACGGGAGAACCCTACGAGCTTCCTGACGCCTACGAGCGATTTCGGGAACAGCAAAGTGGCCAGGGCTTTAGCCAATGCAGGCTATTCCCAGCTCCAGGGGCTGCTCATTGGCCAGCCCGCTTCCTATGGTGGCAACACCTGGAATCTGATGGAGTTCATGACCGGCAAATCGAATAGCGATTTGGGTCAAACCGGCTTCGTCAACTATCAAACCCTGACCTACAACTCCACCTCGTTCTATTTTGATACCTGGTGGCAGCATTTGTACCTCGGTATCGGCGACTGCAATCTGGCGATCCAGACGATCTCTACGATCACCGCTGCAGGTCTCACGGACAGCGCCAGGACCAATATGCTGGCCGAAGTCCGTACGCTCCGCGCCTTGTATTATTTCTATCTGGTGCGGATGTATGGGGCGGTGCCCATGGTCACGAAGGTTCCTACGGACCTCAACTTAAAGCTCAAGCGCACCGACGCCAAGGTCATCTATGATAGCATTATCATTCCGGATCTGCTGGCGTCCGAGGCCTCTACCCTACCCTGGCAGGACAACACCGGCCTCGTATCCAAAGGGGCGGTGGAATCCATCCTCGCCGACGTCTATTTGACCTATGCCGGTCAGCCGATCAATGGCGGCTCCAGCTACTATGCCCTATCGGCGCAGCGCAGCAAGGCTGTGATCGACAATGGCGGCTATTCGCTTTTTCCGAACTATACGGACATGAACAAGCCCGCCAATAAGAACAAGGGCGAATTCATCTTCCAGGTCCAGTTCTCCGCGTCGGCCAACTTCAATAACCCTCTTACCGCTCTCACGATACCCAACTATTCGGGCATCTCGAAATACTCGGATGAATACGGCTCCGTCTTTCCTACGGATCAGTTCATCGCCTCTTACCCCGCCGGCGACAAGCGGGTGGCGGAAAAGCAATTCTATTATACAACGTATCCCAGCATTTCGACCGGTGCACCCGTCGTCTTCAAGCATCATTATATCTACAAGTGGTTCGACTCCGTGGCTGTCACCAGCACGGCCAAATCCGATCTCAACTATACGATCTACCGGTTGGCCGACGTCTATCTCCTCTATGCCGAAGCCTCGAACCGTGCGTCCGGCGGCGGCCCCAACGCCGATGCTTTGGGCTACGTCAATGCGATCCGCGCACGCGCCAACCTCGCTCCTCTCGCCGCCGGCATGTCCCAGGACGATTTCGAGCATGAAGTGTGGCTCGAGCGGTACTGGGAGCTGGCCTTCGAGAATAAGATATGGTTCGACATGCTCCGCACCCGGAAGGTCCACAATGATGTCACCGGCAACTGGGACGACTTCGTAGGGCACCAAACCGTTTGGGGCGCGACGTTCACGGCGAACCAGCTTCTGTTCCCGTTGCCGAAGCAGGAGACGGATGTCAATCCCAATCTATTGCCAAATAATCCGGGTTTCTAGCTTTTTGCCGGTGGGCGCCTGGCTGGTTTTTTGCCGCCGGCGCCCGGCTGGTGCCTTGCTTTGGCTTAGCTCTTTAGTTCATATTGGTTCACTGCACATCCGTTCGCTGGGGGATGGCGACCCTACGTCGCACTAGCATCCGGTCGTCAATCCCCCTTTTTTTCTGCCCGCGCCGAGGCCAACGCTGCCCAACCATGCTGCTCGTGCTCCGCCCGCACCCGTCCGATCCTCCGGGAAAATGTTGAAAACCACGCCGTTCCCGTGGAAAAAAAGCCCACCTTTTTTTTGCCACCAATAGTTTTTGCCCTATTTTTGCACTCCCAAAAACGCACACTGTGCATTTGCGGGAATGATTCCGTAGCTCAGTTGGTAGAGCAATACACTTTTAATGTATGGGTCCTGGGTTCGAGTCCCAGCGGGATCACAGCCAAGTTTGAAGCCTTCAAGTCAATGGATTTGAAGGCTTTCTGTTTTAGTTAATTCTCTTCAGATATTATAAACGCTTTGTTGTCAATTTATTCTTGATTCGAGTCCCATAAGGTCGACCTGCTGTGTCGAAGTTCGAACCATCTAATGCTAATGTCCGTAACACGAAGGATTCACAAAATAAAAAGTAACCAATTTGGTTACTTTTTTAGTACCTTTGTCTAAACGATGCGGGCACTATGAATATCTATAATCGCAGCTCGTTGGTTGCTTTCTATAAGAAGCACCCGGACTGCAAGGAGACGCTAGAGAAATGGTATCACGATGTATTATCGAAGTCGTGGCGGAAACCTGGAGATATAAGGGGAGATTTTAACACCGCAAGAACTATTAAAAATAACCGGGCTATCTTTAAGATCAACGAGAACGACTACAGGTTAATTGTCGAGGTCAATTTTCAGAAGGGTTGGGTGTTTATTAAATTTATTGGAACCCACGCGGAATATGACAAAATAGATGCCGAGACGATAAATCAATTTAAACCAACCAAATAAGAAAATCGTATGCCACTCAAAATATTAAAGACGAAAAAAGAATACCAGGAATCGCTCGAAAGATTCGAAGATATTTTTCAGGCAAAAACCGGCACTCCCGAAAGCGATGAAGCTGATGTTCTTGCTTTGCTGATCAAAGATTACGAAGACAGGCACTACACGATTGACGTGCCAAGTCCTATTGAGGCTATTAAATACCGCATGGAGCAACAGGGATTAACCAATAAGGATCTCGCAAAGATCCTTGGTTTTAAAAGTCGGGTCTCCGATATTTTCAAGAATAGTCGCAAGTTAAATTTGAATATGATCCGGAAACTGTATAATGAATTGCATATTCCGTTAGAAACATTGGTAAAAGAATACTAGACGAATAATGGCCTCTGTTGATGGTACAGTTGTTTGTAATCCCGAAATAATGTTAGGGAAGTCCATAATCAATGGCACTAGGATCACTGTCGAGCAGATCGTACAATACATAACTGCTGGTATATCCGTAGAAGATATTCTAACGTGTAATCGAACGACCACTCTGCTGGGGCATTTTGCATCAATTGGAAGCAACTTAAAAGCTGCGGTCACAAATTACAATCATGCTGTGGCCTCACTAGAAAGCCGGTTTGTGCCGGCTGCTAAAAAATTGTACTCTCTCGGATCCGCGTACACAAAGCATGCCGTGCCAGATATCAAAAAGGTCGAGCTCGTTCCTAGAGATATTGAAGTTATCTCTCCGACGACACCCGAACCTTCACAGGCACCTCCTATCGATTAGAAGATTGTATATGAGAGCGTTAGCCAATGCAGCTCGAGTCGACTTGAAATATAGTGAACACCAAAACATCTGTTAGAGACGAACGGAAATCCCACCCGTCACATACTTCCTCTCCTTCTTCATCATCGCAGCCTTATTGGAGAGCATTTCCCTTTCCCTGTCTTTCTCAATTATCTTGAGCCAGAGTTCCGCAGGTATCGATTTATTAGAATGCAATTCCAGCCTGATCGGCATATAATCAGGCGGCAAACGGTGCCGATTGATGAACTGACTAAGCAAGGTTTCATCAATTCCGATTTCCGCAGCAAATTCCCTACGTTTCAGTTCTAACAATTCAATGTATAATTTCAAGAAATAGCCAAAAGAATATTCTTCATTAGGTTTGTCCCCCTTGAAGTAATCCTCCATCCGGAACTTCAATCCCATGAGACTGCCGGTCAGTCGCTCCTTCTTCGTCATTTTCGACCTGGACAGCCTTAATGCTTCGGATAGTTGTTGATCCGCCTCTTTTTGTTTCTTAGGCGAAAGCTTCACCGGAAATATAAATGCCTCCGCCAGTTCCTCGGGAGAAAATTCCTGCAATAATTTCTTATAGCTCATGGTAAATATTTATTAACTATATCCTGCAATCCGGCGCCATCCAAAAATAACTGAGGTCCCCCATCTACCATTCCATATTCGCGCTTGTAATAGGATCTAAGTTCGGTTTTGGGCAAAAGAGAAACACATGCCAGGCCTGCATATTTTTTTAAAGCCTGTTGGCCAACAAAGGCAATTAGACAGCCAACAATTCCCCGATACTGCTTACCCCTACCAATATTCTCAGCTGATGCACAAATCAAATGTATTTGCAATCTCAATTCGCTAGGGAAATCGACAATAGCTACTAATCCCAAAATATCAGGCCGCCCCAATATGGTTAACTTAAATATGTCCGCAACACCACGTTCCTTTTTCCAATCAAAGGAATACCGCTTTTTGGTAATTTGCTTAAAATCTTTGTTTTCCACAGAGGAAATCGCAACCGTTAGTTTCTGGCCGGTCGCTAAATCAACGATGACCATAAGCTAAATTACGAAACTTTACGAAATCTGTAAAGTTTTCTCCGTATAGGATGTATCTATTTGATCTTATTTATTACCTTTGTAAGGTAAACGCTCCTGGGGAGATAGGTTCAAAACCGCTCAAATGATTTGGAGGGGGAAATGATGGGGGATGATGCCGGCAGCGTGAATAGGCTTTTAACACTTAACGAGTTATACCGCAGGTAAGGAACTCCCAGCGGGATCACGAAGCCGATCAGTCTAAATCTGGTCGGCTTTTTTGTAAAAATGAGTTCGGAGATCCTCGCCTCCACGCTGGCCGTGTTGGCCTCGGCCTGCAAGAAATCCGGCTCTTCCTCGTCCTCTGCCTATTACATCAAAGGGAACATGAACGACACGGCAATGACCTTCAATGTCGATGCCGCGGCACATTTGACGACGATGTCGGGTTTCATCACCCTTGCGATAATCGGAAGCGTTTCCAATCCCCAAAACCTCCAGAGCATCAGTCTGAATATCAACAACACACCATCCAACAAACCCGTCATTGCAGGCACTTATACCGAGTCCAGATCGGATTTTGTCGTCGGGGCCGTTTACAACCCCGGCAGTTCCAGTGTGGTCTACGGCGCGCCGGTTAATCCCAATCCCACCAATCCACTGACAATCACCATAACTTCGATCGACAACAATACCGTAAAAGGCACCTTCAGCGGCGACCTTTATTATACTAATACGACCACCGGATCATTTGGCCCTACCAAAAAAACATTCACGAACGGCGAGTTCTACGTGAAGGTGCAGACACCCCAACGAGGCTCACCAACCCACCGTCTTCAGCACTGCCCCGCGTGCAGGCTATTTTCCATCCAAAGACTCCACAACAAGGATTTTCATCAAAGGTCCAATCACCTAGTCGCGGATCGTGCCTGATACCACGCGTGCAAGATCCACCACTAATTCTTTTCACCTTCTGGCCGAACCTGCGGCGGTTTGCGAAAAATTTCGAAAAAAAACCCATAAAGAAACCTATTGAATACGAGATTGTTGGTCAGCCGCTGAATATTTTGTGCCAGATCCTCCTTTTTCTAAAGGAAGGTATCATAAAAACTTCCAATTGTGTGAACTTTTCCAGCTCGTTTAAAATTGTAAACCCAATTTCCCGGTAGAAGTAATATTCGAACTTGCCGTTTTTTCCCAAGTTTTCAATGATCCCTTGTAAGCGGGATGCTGTTACTGGTCTTTTTAGCGCGCTAGAAAATTATTACCGGCAGGTCGGGAGGAAGGCCCAAGAGGATCTGGGCGGCTGTTTCGTAGCGGCTCTCGTTTGAAAAGCCGTGTTGGCGGATGACCTGGGCGTCGGTGAAATAGTTGGCGAGGGGGTTGCCGGTGTAAATTCCACTGGTGCCTGCGGCGGAGTAGAGGTGTTCTATGGCCTGGGCGCAGGATTGGTTGGCATGGGTAACGGCAAGGAGCAGTCGCGCCCGGTCTTCCATTGAGATGGTCTGTCCAGTGAGCGTTTTTTCCCACAATGTTGTCATTTCCTGGTACAACCAGGATTCACCTGCGCCGATGAGGGCTTCTGCGATGCCGAGATTCCGCTGTACAGTGGCTCTATCTTTCATAGGGGTGGCGGAGCCGAACGGAACTTTTTTAGCCGCCAATGTTTTTACTTCTTCCACTGCATTGCGGGCGTTGGCGAGAGCCACGGGAATGATCAGGCTTGCGATACTGGTCCCGATAGCAGGGTACCGATAGAGCGGTCCTGCATAATGATCGTTGGATGAAGGAGCAGGCATCAAAGGAAAGGTGAGGCTGGCGGTCACGAACACGTCCTTCGCGCGGAAGTCGTTACTATCGGTAGCGTTCATGCCGATGGTATGCCAGGTGTCGAGGATCTCGAAATCGCTTGCGTCCATAAATACGCCGATGATATTGGGCATGCCGTTGTTGAAGATGGCCTGGCCGTTTTCCATTACCATTGCTGTTGCGAAGATCCAACGGGCCTGGTGGATGTTGCTGGCAAGTGGGCTTTTTCCATTGATGAGGTATCCACCGTTCGTTCGGGTTGCTTGCAATGGGGGGTGAAATGCGCCGGCAATAAATGTATCCGGACCGTTTGCGTAAATACGGGCGCTCCCTTCTTCGGATAACTTGCTGCACCACCATGCGGAGGTATTAGCGACCATCAGCGCCCAGCCGGCGGCGGTATTATAATGCGCGACCTCTTGCGTAATGCGGGCGGTGGTGAGCGGACCTACCTGGAGACCGCCAAGGGATTGCGGCGTATACAACCTGAACAGTCCGGCGTCGCGTAGCGCTTCGATGACGGGCGGGGACAAGCGGCGTTCGCTTCGTTCGCGGGCAGCATGGCGTTGCAGCAGCGGGCCGATAGCGGAAACATTTTGGAATAATTCGGGAGTGGAAAAGACGGGGCTTGAAGAAACGATCGTATCCATACGTTCTTTTTTTTGTGTGTAGGGAATTATTTTTTTGTCGCGAGTTTGGCGGCCTCCTGCGGCGACAGGGGCTCCGGCACGTGGTTACGGATGGGTGGCAGGGAATGGAGATAGCGGTAGACGGATCTTAGGTCCTGGTCGTTCCACTTGGCTATTTCGTCCCAGGGCATAGGAGGAAGGATGGGCCGTCCGTTGTCGAGTCCGAGGTGTTTACCGGTTCGCATGGTTTTGATGAAGACGTCTTCGGTCCAGCCGCCCATACCGGTCGCGTTATCCGGCGTCAGGTTAGTCGCATAGGAAATGCCCCAGGGACCGACATAGGTCGTCAGGTCAGGCGCCATAAGCATCCAGTGGCCCGGAGTCAGGACGGCGACGTCGAAGGGTGCGAGCGGCAAACCGGCGGGGTGCCCGGAAAGCAGTCGTGCGGAGTCTACGACCGGGCCTTGCGGGGTGAATTTTTTTGGGGAATGGCAGTCGTTGCAGCCGGCGATGGTAACGAGGTAACGACCGTGTGAAATACTGTATGCGGTATCTTTTCCGCGGTCCGGCTGGTTGGCGGTTGGTTTTTGGCTTGTCGACGAATTGGGATTGCAGGCAATGAGTAAGAGACCGATCAGGGCGGAACAGAGCGTGCCGCGCAGGGAAATGAGCTTAAGAGACATAGCACTGATTTTGTTTTCGTTTAGAATTTATACCCGATGGAGACCTGGAGCACACCATTCTTCAGGTTGGTGGTCTGCGGATTAAAGGGCAGGGGGAATGGCGTTGGGTTGGTTGCGGTCTGTTCGTAATGTCTGAGGAGGTTCCCGAGACCCAGGTTATAGCGGGCCCCGATGATGAACCCGGCGATGGGATTCAGTTCTAACCCGCCGGCAAATCCGTAGTCGATGCGGTTCATGATACCGGTGATGCTGCTATCTTTCGCATTCGAAGACGATTGCTCCGAATGGAGCAGGAAGCCGATCTGTGCGCCGAGTTGGAGTTGGAAGAATTTCCCGATGGTAAAGGTGGTCAATTGCGGAAGATAGATGTAGTCATTCATCACATTCGTATTTTGTCCGCCGTTGGCAAAGCTGTAGCCCTGGTGGGAATAGATGATCTCGGAACGGAAGCCGAAGCCCTTGTTGTGGGGGGCGAGGAAGGCTCCGATCATATAACCGGACTTGCTGTTCAGGTTGACACCCGACTGGCTTGCGGTGGCATATGACCAGTTGTAGCCGGCCTTCAGGCCGATCTTCTTTTTATAGTTCTTTGGCGGGGTCTGCGCCTGCGCCACGCATGCCAGGTGCGCCAGGAGGCATAGTAGTAATGACGTTCTCATGCTGTAAAGTACAGGCGGAGCGGGCTGGCGGGAAATCCCTGAAAATAGGGATTTTTGGGACTTAGTACAGCGAATGGGCTTTTTGGATGAGGTCGGCGACGTTGCTAGCCTTTAATTTTTGCAGCAGGTTCTTGCGGTGGGTCTCCACGGTATATTTGCTGATCGAAAGCTCATGGGCGATTTGTTTTGAGGAAAATCCTTTGGCCACGAGTTGGAGCACCTCTTTTTCCCTCGCCGTCAGCAGGTTGGCGGTTACGACGGGAGCGGCATCCTGGCTTTCGAGCTTTTGTTGGGTGGTCAGGACGGCATCGAGGAGTTTGCTGTTGTTCCGTTTGCCGGCGAGGGTATCGGTATGTTGCTGGGCCAGTTTCTTTTGTTGGGTGGTACAATCATAGAAGGTCATCAGGACCTTGTCGAGTAATCCCGCACGGGTCAGCGAAAGTACGAGCAGTTGTTGGGTGACCCAACGCCATGCGCCATTGGCGTGTTTGAAGCGGTATGTGCACTGAAAGGTGCTGGCCTCCTGATCCTCGAACCAGGTGGCTGCCGGCCGGTGCGACGCTTCCATGAATTGAAGCACTGATGGAAGATCGGTAGGATGGGCGCGAGAGATGACAAATTGGACGCCTTCGTCGATAAAAGTTTTGGAAGGGTAGCCGAGGACGGCCTGGAGGTTCCGGCTCGTAAAATAAGTACATACGGTCTCGCCGCAGGACGAAAAGATTAATACGGTATTCGGATCGGTGGGCAGGATGCGGCCGATCATCGAGCGCTGTTCGCCGGTGAGTTCGGAAAAGGATCGAAGAAATTTTTGCGCCTCGCCTTGTGCCATGTATCAAATTTACAGATTTTCAGGTGGGGGGCCGGGTCCAATTTCGAGCTAAGACACCTTTGAGTTTTATATCCGGTCCGCAAGACTCGGCCATTCTTACCTTGCTCCCTTATCTTACGGATTTTTTCTAATTCAATAACATCGATTTGATCTTTGGGTCGATTTACAATGCGCTTATTCGCGATAAGATGGTTACCCGGAATATCCATGTTGATTTATTTATGGATGATTTTCGCTTTTTTAAATAGGGCATTCTGCCTGAGCATTCGGGTAAAGAGGCTCAGCTTTTCCATATCGGAACGATAGACGTCTCGTTTAATTCGCTCCATTTCTCCAGCAGATATTTGATCTGGGGTATTGCTATCTGTTTCCTTCTTTTTTTCGGACATAAAAGCGGCTTTTGGAAGTCAATTCTGCCCTGTAAATTAAGCAAATCCGTTATAAAATTCCTATTTAAAAAAGGCAGGAGAACCCACGGTAAAAGTACAAAGTATTAACAGGCAAATAATTATACATGTTAGCGAACTTCGGAACAGACAAGCAACCGCATTAAGTGTCTCCGAAATTCGGTTCGAGTCTTGTACCTCCTCGTTCACAACCAAAGTCGAAGCCTTCAAGTGATTAGATTTGAAGGCTTTTCCTTTTGCATACATTTTGATAAAGATTCGAAGTAACTTACGTTCAACAAGTCTGGGGTTCGAGTGCCAGAGGGTCAACCTTCTCAAACAATGTTCGAATCGTCCTTGGCCGAGGGCATCAAAGACTGTATTTTCATATCTATGGAAGCAACCAAAGGAAATTGGATACCGGAAGAAAATCTATTACCCTTCCTTCTTCTCCTATCAAGGCTGGTTGCCTATGATTTTGACCCTGTCGACTGGAAAGCTATCCAACATGGCATTCATGATACCTCAGTAGATGGTAACACATGGTTTAGCTATATATTGCCGGGTAATTTCGATATCGATCTTCGGTTAGCCATTGAAGATGGCGCCGGCTTGGTGAGCTTCCGATTAGTGTTGCCTGAAAATCTCGAAAATAATTTTAATTTCATGGTCGACATTCTTCAAGATTTTCAGTTGACACCGCACACCATGAATTTATACAAATAATACACAACAGTCGGTCAAACAAAATTGTAATCATATGACTATCAACGCGTTTTAAACGCTTTTAAACTCGATATAGTTTTTATAACTTTGCTGCAAATGTTCATCGGCGATGATACCCGAAAAAGACTTGAAAATATCGTTACAGGAGCGCTCCTTGAAGGGACAAAAGATAATTGCACAGCTGCCCGAAATCTCCTATGCTCAAGCTTTAGAACAAGTACAACGGTTAAGAAAGATTTCGAAGGTCAATCCCGAATTAAAGCGGAGCAGGCCGAATTCCTAAAGCATCACAGTTCATTAAGAAATTGGTGGGTAAATGACCTGCCAGACGAGAGCTGTTTTCTGACACGTGGAGGCGAAGCAACAATTTACTTTGCGCCGGATCGCCGAAATGTGATAAAGATAAATGACGCTATTTATTACGCCACATGGCTTGAATTCTTTAACAGTCTAGTCATCCACAACCTCCTATTTGTCGATACAGCGTATGCTTTTTTAGGTTTTATAGAAAAAAACGATTCCTTGTTGGCGGTCTTAAACCAGCCGTTTATACCTTCGGATGCTCCAGTCGATCTGGAAGATCTCAAAAAGCTACTGGCAATTAATGGATTCATCAATACCAAAAGAAACGATTATTTTAACAAGGAGTTAGGCATCATCCTCGAAGACATGCATGACGAGAACATAATCGCAAATTCCAATACGCTGTTTTTCATTGATACGGTATTCTATACGGTTTCCGAATAGTTGACAATCCTTTCAAAATCAGCGGCCAATCGATTCGAACCCCGTACCACCTCGTTAACCGAAAATACGTATAGCGCCTTGTAATACAAAATGTTACAAGGCGTTTTTCTTGGTGGGGTTTGTTTAAAAGTTAGCTATCAATCACCTTCCTCCCTGATCTTGCGGATTTTCTCCAATTCGATAACATCAATTTGATCTTTGGGGCGACCCCAGAAGTGGTTCAGGCTGTTCCTGCTCGTGCTGGGGCTACAATACAGTTGGTCCCTGATCCAGACATTGATTGGCGTATATAAAACCATCGTCGGGGGACGCCCCGGCAGATTTGACCTCACCTTCCTGATCGATATCGTTACTATAATCTATCTCCCCTGCTTCTACTATCTCCTGTACAAAAGAAAGCGTTGGGGTTGGATACTCGTTTTTGCTGGAATCGTGGTCGGCATCCTCGGGTTGCCTTTGGAGGTCTGCGCCTATTCCGCTTACTCAAGGGCGATAAGGCATGCGTCCATGGACATGGGCTCGATCGCCGGCTTTGTGTTCCAGGGTGCAATTAGAATCGCCTTTGCTGTATTCTTGTGGAGGCAGGATGTCTGCGATCTGTTCGGTGTCGGCCAGCCTGTAAAGACCCGGACTGTTCTTTACACGTCGGTAATTACATTGCTGGTATTCGGATGGTTATTGTTGCGGTGAGAAAGTAAAAAGCCGCCGAGGTCCCGTCGTGCCAGCAAATACAGCCCGGCGGCTGAAGATCGGCTAGTGGAGCACATTGAGCTCCCCAATCCTCGTTCGGCGGCCACTGGGCCGGATCGTTATCAACGCCATTTCGCCCAAACCAGGTCCAACAGCAGCAGGACAAAAGATATCGCCCCAGCGAAGGCGCTTAAGGCGTGTGAGTATTCCCACTCCGTACGTAGCCACGACCAGTTGCTGTCCGGGAGATAAGCCCAGTTGAACGTAGTATGATTGATCGGAAGCGTAAAGGCGACATATAACATGACGATGAGCAATTGCGCCATGAATGCGCCGCGTATGGGCCAGAATGCACGGTTGTGCTCGCGCTCAAAGAAGAGCAGCACGATAATGGAAATAAAGGAGGCCAGCCGGATGACATCGAGCCAGGCCAGGGACTGGTTCACTTCCTGTATCGCCGCATAGTCGTCTTTGGGAAGATCGATGACGGTAGGCAACATCGCAAATTCGATCATCGGCCGGAAAAGCGCCAGACCGGCCAGAGCCACAGTCAGGAGGCGAAAAATGTTGATGTAAAGCTTCTTCGTCATGCCCAAATGTACAGACTTTGGCCCTAGTCAGCCCGCAGACTATGCACGGGGTTGGCCATTGCGGCGCGCACGACCTGCAGACAAAGGGTCAACATGGCAGTGGCGATCATCCCAACGGCCGACAAGGCAATGATCCACCAACTGACTTCGATACGATAGGCAAATTGCGTCAGCCATCGATGCATCATCCAAATGGTAAGCGGCGCGGCCAGTACAATGGAAAGCAGGATCAGCCGCAGGTATTCTTTGGAGAGGAGGACTACGACGCCGGGAACGGTTGCGCCGAGAACCTTTCGGATACCTATCTCGCGTGCCCGCCCGCGGGCTACCAGTGCAAGCAGTCCCAACAGACCCAGGCAGGAGACAAAGACAGCCAGCGCGGAGAAATAACCGATGGCCTTCCCCAATTTTTGATCCCGGGTATATTGATCCGCGAGTGCCTTATCCAAAAAACTATATTGAAAATCTTTGCCGGGGAACCAGACATCCCAATTCTTTTGCAGGAAGGCGATGGCCTCTTTGGTATGATCCGCGCGGATTTTTATCGAGAAGCTGGTCAGGCTGGGATAGTCGACATCCATGACCAGGTCATCGATGGGTGTATAGAGCGACTCGGCGTAAAAATCACGAACGACGCCGACGACGACCCCTTCTTTTTCTTTGACATCGCGTTTGCCGATCAGGCTCATGGTTTTGCCGATGGCCTGGGCCGGGGTGCCAAAATGATAATGTCTCACGGCCGTTTCGTTTATAATGAAGGCGTGGTCTTTATCGGATCCGTAGGCCTCGGAGAAATTCCGGCCTGCGGCCAGTTGCATCCCATAGGTTGGGATAAAATTGTAATCGACCCGCAAGTTGAGGGCAAAGAGATTGTCGCTGAATGCAAAGCCTTGCGGGAGCACGCCTCTGCGCAGTACGCCCAGTCCGGGTTGTTGGTCGGACAAGGTAACGCCCGTGATATCCGGGTCAGCGAGGATCTTTCCCCGGAAGGCTTGTAACCGATGATACAGGCTGTCATTGGGCTGGGTGAAGATCGAATTGATATTCCAGGCCCTCACCGGCACGACAAGGGTATTTTCTTTTTCGAACCCCAGGGGTTTGCTCTGTATGAAATTCAGTTGCCGGAGCATGATGAACGTGGCGATCACGAGTCCCATCGAGGCGGAGAATTGAACAACGAGCAGGCTCTTGCGCAACAGCCCGCCCCTACCCTTGTTCCCGGTAAGATTACCCTTAAGGGTCGTCACCGGTTCAAAGGCGGAAATAAAGAAAGCCGGATAAAGACCCGCCAGCAGACCCGTGAGCAAGAAGACAGTCACGAAGCCAAGCCAGAGCGGGGCGTCTTTCAGGAGGTCGTAGAAGATAAAATGTTTGTCCGTAAGATCGTTGAATGTCGGGAGAAAAGCCGCAAGCAGGATGATCGACGCGAAAAAAGCCAAAAGGCTTAGCGTAAGCGATTCCGCAAGGAATTGCAAGATCAGCTGTTTGCGTTCGGCTCCCAATACCTTCCTCATCGCGACTTCCCTGGCACGGCGCAGAGAACGGGCGGTGCTCAGGTTCACGAAATTGATGCCCGCGATCAATAATGTAATCAGGGCGATGCCGCTAAAGATATATACCTGTGTGATGCTGCCCACCGGCTCGAGCTCGCTAAGAAGATCCGACCGCAGATGGATATCCCGTACCGCTTGCAGATGGTAGATCATACCCTTGGCAAATGCTGCCGGCGCATGGGCATTGATGAAACCGGGGAAACCGGCGTCGATGGAGGCGGCAGCCTGACGTGGTTTGAGCAACACGTAGGTATAGGAATGGCTGATGATCCAGTTGTGATCCAGGTTCGTTTTGGCCTCCGGCGTAATCGTCGCGAACATGGTTTCGTAACTCGTAAGAAGGTCCATGTGAATATGCGAGTTGTCGGGAAAATCGGCAAATACGCCCGTCACCAATAACGGATATTCGCCATCCAGCCGGATCGATTGGCCTACGGCAGAGGCATCGCCGAAATATCTTCGCGCCGCAGAAGCGCTAAGGAGAACGGTAAAGGGGTTGGTAAGGGCATGTCTGGCATCGCCCTGGAGAAAATGAAAAGTAAAGATGTCGAGAATGGTGGAGTCACCAAAGAAGAATCGCTTTTCTTCCGTCTTATTTACACCCTTTTGGATCGTCGCGCTTCGGCGGAAAAGGCGCGCCGAGGTTTCGATGCCGGGGAAATAGTCTTTTAGCAAGGGGGCCGCGGCTATCGAAAGGACCGGGAGCCCCTTGTCGAGGCCCGCGAATTTGGGTGTATACGTTATGCGGTAGAGCCGGTCGAGCTTATTTTGAAAATGGTCATAGCTGAGCTCGTCGCGGACAAAAAGCATGATCAGGAAACAGCAGGTCATGCCGACGGCGAGCCCCATTATATTGATGAAGCTAAACACCTTGCCTTTGCGGAAGTTGCGGATAGCGACGAGCAGATAGTTCTTTATCATTGGATCGGGTTTCCCGGAAGATAACGGATTTCCCCGACCCTTCCAGCCGATTTTTCAGGAGCGGTACCGGCCGTCGACCGGCGGTTGGTTCTCATTTGACAAAGCTCAGTACGTGGCTTACTTTATACCCGGGTAGATGCTCAAAACCCAGATGTTCGTAAAACGCTGCAGCGGCCGGGTTGGCCGTAAACAGGCGGAGGATGCGGAAATGCGATCGTGCCTGCCCGACGATCGTGTCCATCAGCAAGGTCGCGCAGCCTTTCCGGCGATATGCCTGGCGGATGTACAAATGGCGGACCCTGCCGGCCCCCCGATCTTCGACGTAGGGGTCGATGTTGAGACCGCCTATCCCGATCAATTCGGCGTCGGAAATCAGTCCCCATAAGCCTTCCCCGCCATGGAAAAAACGGTTGGAGCCGTCGTTCCAGTCGTCGATCGTCCGCTGCACCAATGCAAATCCTTCCTGCTTTGATTCATCCACAAGGCTTTCGATCATCTCGTAGTTATCATCGGTAAAAGCGATCAGGTCAATCATACCAATTCGAATTAATATAGGTGTAGGTGAATTTTCCCAATCTTACCCGCGGCGCAAAATGCCCCTCAAGATAGTCAGGCGGATGCCGAACAGATGACACCGTCCTCTACTTTAATGGCGGTTTGATCATCGATCAAAGCGCCGCGTCCTGCCGTTAGACGAAGACAAAATAGGTCGGGTAGATGGGTACCCGAAACAAATAGAACATATTCATACCCGTTAGAATGCAAAGGCCTGATTTTTGCCCGGGCGAATCTAAAAATTGAAAAAAAATACAATATTTAACCTAACTTACCGCCATGGAGTTAACGGAAGGTGAATGGCTGAGGGCTACCCAAAAGGCGACAGACAGATATCTCACGCTTTTCAACCACATGGACCAGGGTTTCTGTATCATCGAGGTGATCTTCGATGAAAAGGGGACGGCATGCGATTACCGGTTCCTGGAAGTGAACCCCGTTTTTGAAAAACAGACCGGCCTGAAGGACGTTTCCAGCAAAGCCATGGCGGATGGGGTAAAGGTGAGCGTTCAGGATGAGGGATATGGCATTCCGGAATCGGATCAACCCAAGGTATTCGATCGCTTTTTCCGGGTCACCTCCAACAATATGGATCGCTATCCGGGAATGGGACTCGGGCTGTATATTTCGGCGCAGATCATCCAGCGGCACGGAGGAACCATCGATGTCCAAAGCCTGCTCGGCAAAGAGTCCGTATTCTCTTTCACCCTTCCCATTTAGTCTTTCGCTGTCAGAAAAAATAAAAGACTCTTAAAAAATGTTATTATTTTGCGACACCAAAGACTAACCTGATGCTGAACGACGATTGCCCTGGTAGTTCAAAAGATATGTTGGAACAGCTTTTTACCGAGCTGTTCCGGGAATATGAGCATCCGCTGTATCTGTTCGCTTTAAAGATGTTGAAATCCGATCTGGCAGCCAAAGACATCATCCAGGATGTTTTTTTGAAAATGTGGTTGATCCGCGACAAATTATCGGAGATCAAAAGCATATCCTCTTTTTTATATAAGCTCACTGAGAATAAAGTAATCGATCATCTCCGCGCTTCGGCTTCCGACGAAAAGAAACGGAGGGATTTGTGGTACCGATTGCAGGAAAGCCATGAGCCCAATGTTGGTATTCATGTAGAATCGAAAGAATATCACGCTGTTATACAACAAGCCATCGATCAGCTTCCCCCGCAGCGGAGAGCCGTTTATCTCCTGAGCGAAGCCGGGGAAAAGCCACGTAAAGAAATAGCCTCTCAACTGGACATCTCTCCCAACACTGTACGAAATCACCTGGTAAAAGCGATAGAGAACATCGTTGCCTACCTGAAAAACAATGCCGATTAACCAGCGGCATACATTTCCTGAATTTTTTATTGTTTGCCGGTAGTACATTTCTTCCCGGCTAACGTCATAGCAGCATGTCGCGTATTTACGATTTGCTGGATAAATTTGCTTCAGGGACCTGTTCCAGGGAGGAATTCGAGGAACTGATGCAGCTATTGCAAGCAAATGAAAACGAAGAAGCTATCCGCAACTATATGCGGAAATTATACCTTACCCTGGATTCCGGAATTATCTCGGATCTGCATATCGATGGACAAGGTGATATCTTCCAAAGCGGAGAATCTGTTCCTTTGCCGGCTGCCCGGTCGGTGTTTTTGAAAAGAACGCTGATGGCCGCATGCACTCTCGCGGTCCTCTGCATGACCGGTCTTTGGTATTATGACAAGCCGGTTAGAAAACCGGACACGGCAAAGACCGTAAGCAGGATCTATACACCGGCGGGTTCCAAGACAAGCATCGCACTTCCCGATGGCACGGAAGTTTGGCTAAACTCCCTATCTTCCCTGACTTATACGACGGCCGAGTTCAATAGCGGCAGACGCGAAGTATGCCTGATCGGAGAAGCCATGTTCCGGGTAAAACATGATTCCCTTCATCCTTTTGTGGTTCATACAAAGAACTTCGATGTGAAGGACCTGGGAACGGTATTCAATATCAGCGCATACCCCGAGGATAAGAATGCGCAGGCTTCATTGATAAGCGGTTCGATCGAAATAACGACCAAAGGGGGGCATTCCAAGAGGGTCACCCTGGTGCCCAATCAACGGATCATCGTTCAGAATGACAGCAAGGGCACGATAGCAATAGCCAGATCGGAAAAAAAGCGCATCGAACCCATCGAGCCGACCATTAAGCCAATTACGTTCAATCTTCAGGCCAGGGTGGTGCCGGATACTGCCTGGATGGTGAACAAATTGATCTTTACGGATGAATATTTTTGTGATCTCGCGCTGCAAATGCAAAGACGCTACAATGTAGCCATCTTCTTTAAAAGCGAAAAGGCTAAATTTTTCAAATTTACAGGCAGATTCGAAGATGAAGATGTAGAGGATGCACTCCAGGAACTGCAGGCGATCGCCCCCTTTAGCTATAAGAGATCGAACAATGAGATCGATATCCAGTAATGATTATTCAACCAAAATCACGCTTATGACATAAATCAACAGGATCCATAAAACGTATAAAAAAAGGCGGGAAATGAGCCACATTCCCCGCCCCTACTATTCAATTGTAAAACCTTCACTCAGACAAATAAGGGAGGGCTTTTTAAACAATTAAACTCCATGTAAATGTATGGAAAAAATACTATTTCCATTCCGCACCTGCCGTATACCGCTCCAAAAAATGCTTCTTATTATGAAACTAACCATAGTTTTATTATTGGCTGGCTGCCTGCAGGTATCAGCTAAAGCATATTCCCAAAACGACGTAAAGCTTAGCCTGGATCTCACCAATGCCAAGCTCAAAAAGGCATTTGAGATCATCGAAAGAAATTCCCACTACAGGTTCCTGTATAATTCCGCTACGATACCCGAGAATCTTCGCATCGATCTCCACGAAAAAGACATCCTCCTTTCCGATGCGCTGGATAAGATCATCAAAAACAATGGATTGATCTATAAGATCATAAATAATAAGGTGATAGCCGTGACCTCGGCAGGCGAAATGATGCAAACGATCCATCTTAAAGGCGATGTGGTCGACAGCACGGGAAATCCCCTGCAAGGGATCACCATCACCGTACAAGGATTAAAGAGTGGTACGTCGACCGACGCACACGGGCACTTTGAAATAGAGGTTCCCGATAATGCCGTCCTGGAGATCAGCAGCGTGGGCTATCAAAGCCAGCTGGTCCGGGTGACACGCGACATGCCGCTGCATATCGTTCTAAGGGAGGCTACCAGCGGACTCGACCAGGTCGTCGTCGTAGGCTATGGTACAAAATTAAAAGAAGCCGATCTCACCGGCGCCGTCGCAAAGATCGATGGGGAAAAGCTGGAATCACGACCCGTCACCGGAACGCTGGATGCCCTGCAGGGATTGGTTCCCGGCGTGGCCATAACGCGCCAAAGCGGCCAACCGGGTGCACAGAACTATCAGCTTTCGATCAGAGGAACCTCTTCCATAAACGGCAATGTGCCGCTCGTTTTGATAGACGGCATACCGGGCGATCTCTCCCTGATCAATCCACAGGACATCCAGGATCTCACTGTGCTCAAGGATGCTACCGCGGCTATTTACGGCGCGCGGGCGGCCGATGGTGTTATCCTTGTCACCACCAAAAGGGGAAAACGGTCCAGCAGACCCAATGTGGCCTATAATTTCAACCTGGCAGTGAAAACACCTGGCATGATGAAAAAGGCGACACCCACGGATCATTTTGTAAAAATGTTCAACGAAGCCAACAAGAATGATGGTGACCCGCAAACGTTCTCAGATTCCACGCTGGCAAAAATTGCTTCCCATGACCCGGGCGTAGGACAAGGCGAGAACTGGAGCCTGCAATCCTACCCCATGTTCTACCAATCGAGGAACTGGTATGGCGACCTTTTCAAAACCGCCCTGCGGCCAACCCATAATGTCAGCATATCCGGCGGTGGTGAAAACTCCACCTATGTTATGTCGTTCGGCGACACCAGGGACAATGGGAACATCGCTTTTGGCGACAATGCGTCCGTGCGGGACAACCTGAGGATAGACATGCAGACGAACCTGCTCAAGAATCTGAAATTGGATGTTAGTACGGCGTACGATTATTTGAATATCAGGCAACCCTCCGAGCTCAACGATGCTATCGACAACGGCCTGAAGGTGTTCTCCTATGTACCCTTGAAGAACCCCGAGGGAAATTACTACGGCTACCAGGGATACGAAAACCCTGTTCAGGAGCTGACCATGGGGGGCAACGAGACGATCACCGATTCGCGGTGGAGCAATAATGTGAAGCTCGACTGGGAGCCGATCAAAGGATTGGTATGGACCGGGCAGATAGGTATCAACCTGGAGCGCTACGATGACAATGCCTATGACGCCACCAATGAAGAGCACAATTGGGATAATTCCATCAACTCGCTGATCCGCAACAATCCCAACAGTGCAACCTACAGGAATTGGAGTTCCGTCTACAAGAATTTCAGCACGTATGTCAACTACGGCAGGCTCATCGGCCGACACGACATCAAATTGATGGCCGGCGCTTCGAGAGAGAAATTCACAAAGGAAGCTGAATACATGGCGGGTGCTGCCTTCACCAGCAATGATATCTTCCCCTTGTATTTGTCGGACCCCAGCAACCTGCGGGCCGGTGATCCCGTTAATTGGGATGATGATCCCTGGGCGCTCGAGTCCTATTTTGGCCGTGCCAGCTACTCGTATGCCGGTAAATACTATCTGGAAGGCACGTTACGTAAGGACGGAAGCTCCAAATTCTCCCCCGAGAAACGATGGAGCGAGATCTATCCGAGCATTTCCGCCGCGTGGAAAATTTCCGGGGAGCCGTTCTTCCGGGACCTGGTCCCTTCCAACCTCGTCACGCTTTTCAAGACCAGGGCCTCATGGGGTAAAACGGGAAATCAGGATATCCCCACCTTAGGGCTATTCGATTATATTCAGCTGATCAATATCAGCGGACAATATCCCATAGACGGATCGACCGTCTCTAAAATGGCTTCGCTCAGCGGAATCGCTTCACCTGACCGGACCTGGGAAACGATCGAAACAAAAGATCTTGGATTTGACCTCGTCCTGCTCCAATCGAAGCTTTCTCTTTCCTTCGATGTGTACCGCAAGAATAATAACAACATGCTGGTCAGCGTCACCTACCCCAGCACCCTCGGCGCTTCCGCCCCTACGTCGAATGCCGGCAGCCTGCTGGACAAAGGATGGGAATTCAACGGGTCATGGAACAGCAAAATAGGCGCTGTCCGGTTCAATGTAGGCATAATCCTGAATTATAACACCGACATTGTCACCAATCTACAGGGACAGGATGTCTACAATCTTGGTTTGACACAGGCCCGGCAGGGATATCCGCTGGATTCCTATTTTGGGTATAAGGGTTCCGTTATCAGGTCGCAGGCACAGCTGGATGCCTATGCTTCAAAATACGCCGGGAAAGGCATTGTGCCCGCTACACAGCCCAATGGATACGGCGGACTGGGCGTTGGCGATGTCATGTACCAGGACGTCGACGGCGACGGACAGATCACCACCTATGGAGACAAGACGAAAGGCCATAACGGCGATGCGGTGTTCCTGGGATCGCAGATCCCGAAGCTCACCTATAGCCTCACAGGGGGATTGAAATACAAAGGCTTTGACTTCTCCTTTATCTTACAGGGCACGGGTAACAAATACGTTTGGCGGGGCAACGGAAATTTCGGTGTTCCCCTGGGAGAATTTTGGTTCCAGCCGCTGGATTATTTTTATGGCAAGACGTATAACCCGACCAATACGAATGCCGAATATCCACGGCTGTCCAATAACGGCACCATTAAAGGCAACAACTATCAATTCTCCTCGCTTTGGCTGGAAAATACAAGATATCTGCGGGTAAAGAACCTGACCGTAGGCTATACGTTCAATGGACTACAGATCAGCAAGCTCAAGCTCCGTGGCGTGAGGGTCTATGTAAGCGGCCAGGATATCTTCGAGCTGGCCAAAGGAACCTGGGGGCATATGTACGACCCCGAGGAGACCTATGTTCCGCCGATCACGGCCGACCCGACCAATACCGCTTATTATGAGAATAACTATCCCATGTATCGTGCCTTTTCGTTTGGGGTGAATGTTAACTTCTAAATTCGAACAACGATGAAAATCCGAATTTCAATCTTTATAAGTATAGTATTCCTGTTCGCTACCGGCTGTAAAAAACAGCTCGATCTGACCCCGCAATCGGAGATCTCGGATCTCACTTTCTGGCAGACCTCTAGTGATTTTGAGCTGGCGGCAAACTGGTTCTATCTCAATACACTCGACGATCCGCACTATTCCGGCACGAACAATAGCGATAATATGTCGGATCTGGCCTTTGGCACGGACATCGATCCGGTGAGCTCGGGTACCTATGTGGCGCCCGAACAGGACAACAATTGGGATAACCCCTATAGCGCGATCCGGAATGCAAATAAATTGATCGAAAAGGGTCAGGGATCGTCTATAAAAAGCAGCATCTTACCCTACCTGGGCGAGGGCTATTTTTTCCGCGCCTACAATTATTTCACGCTCTTCAAATTGTTCGGCGGCGTTCCCATTATCAACCAGGTATTATTGCCCACGGACTCGATGGTCTTCGATGCAAGGGCTCCCCGCGACGTGGTCATGGATTCGATCCTGAGTGATCTCAACATTGCTATAGCCTATTTGCCTGCCAAAAGCGATGCGGGAACGGGAAGGATATGCCAGGAAGCCGCCGAGGCCTTTAAAGCACGGGTTTGTCTGTTCGAAGGTACCTGGAGAAAATTTCACGCCTCGGGCGACGGAGACACCTTGCTGGATCAGGCTATCGCCGAGGCAAAGCATGTCATCGACAGCAAGTCGTACGCGTTGTACCAGGGAAAAGGCGCCAGCAGCTACCGGTATTTGTTCATAGACCAAACGAGCGAGAACAACCCGGAGTCCATTATCGCAAAAAAATACCGCACCAATATCAATGTGAACGGATGGGCCTATGGTGTATCCTGGGGCAATCTGAATCCTACGAAACAGGCAGCCGACATGTATCTGTGCACGGATGGCCTGCCCATCGACAAGTCGCCGTTATTCCGGGGCTATGACTCCTGCCGCTCCGAGTTCTACAACAGGGACCCGCGGATGACCCAATCCCTGATCTTACCCGCCATAAGCATCATCAGACCCCAGTACGATACTTACCGACCTCAATGGCCCGGCGTGGACAACAACCGAAATGAGAATTCCGGCTATATGCTTTACAAATTCATCTCCGAAGAACCTACTCCCGGCAACGGCGGCGGCGAATTCGACTGGAACGACCTGAGATATGCGGAGGTTTTGCTCACCTATGCCGAAGCCCAGTACGAACGGAATGGCGGCATTTCCGACGCGGACCTCGATCTATCGATCAATGTATTAAGGGACAGGGTGAATATGCCTCATCTGACAAATGCTTTTGTAACAGCGGGCGGCCTGGATATGAGAACGGAAATAAGAAGGGAAAGATCCGTAGAGCTCGCCTTCGAAGGATTCCGGTGGGACGATCTGCGCCGGTGGAAGACCGCCGAAACAACATTGCCGCAATCCCTGTTGAGCATCGACGTCGTGGGAACCCAATGGGCTAACCCCGTCATCACATTGGATGGTAACAGCTACAATAGCTTTTTTTACAATACCCCATCCAGCCAGCTTCAAAATGGATTCAAGGTATTGCAACCGGGCACTCAAAGGACGTTTGACCCAAATAAGAATTATTTACTGCCCATACCTACCAAGCAGGTTGCGCTTAATCCCAAACTCACGCAAAACCCCGGCTGGTAACCACACTGTACAGATATGAAGACTCCTGTCATATTAGGCTATTTGCTATTGGTCTTGTTTCCGGCAAGCACGCTTACGGCGCAGACGCCGGCGGTAAAGGAACTTTCTTTAATGGGGAATCGCTTTTTGACTCTTAATACCGTCATCCGCGTCAATCAAATCGAAGTATCCCGGGATAGAAATGTCGGCCAGGACGAACGCAGCCTCCATACCCCGGAACGGGTTATAAAATTCAGAAAAGCTATTGCTAAAGGTTTCCCAGGTGCCCGGATCACCTGGGCCTTTAGCTGGCTGGCTTTGCACGACACGACCGAAAATTACAGGCAGATAAGAGCCATCGTCACCGGCTATCATGATCATTATGGAGACGAGATCACTTTTATTCCGGGTGCCTATTTTGCCAATGCATACAATTCCACCGACCAGGTCAACAAAGATCTTCACGAAGGATTGCTTAAAATATCGGAGATCGTCGGTCATGGTTATCGCCCGCTGAGCATCCTCGCCGGATTCTTATCTTCCAAAAATCAGGACTACCTGGCGAAGGAGGAAGGGATACATGTGTGCCAGGGAAACATCTGGAGCCAATATTCTATCGACAACCAGGATGGAGATGGCTCGGTGTGCTATCCTTATTATCCGTCTTTGCAGCATTTTTGTAAACCAGCCGAGGGGAAGGATGATTTCGTCGATTGTGTAAACCTCGATGGTTGGACCGTTGATTTTTTAGCGGCGAGAAGAGCCGGTTTCCAGGGGGGCTTCAACAGCAGGATGGGCGTTGGCCCTATCGAAACCCTGGGCAGATACGGCCTTAAAACGGGTCTGGAAGAGATGATGCATACTACCGCTATCCATTTCGATAAGGGATTCGAGCTAAATGGGTTCGCCTGGGTCACCAATTGCTGGGAACTCTCCCTGCCTTATGATGCCGGCGATATGACGCTATGGTTGCAGGAGATCAAAAAACGGTGGCCCGGAGTTCGATGTATTACACAGGGGGAATTCGGATTGATCTGGCGGAAATATTATAAACAAAATTCATTCCATTACCGGTTTGAGGAAACAGGCTCCGGCATCGGCGGTTCGGATAAGGATAAAAGGATCCGGTGGTTTATGAACAAGGATTTCCGGCTGGCGCTTCTCAGCGGCATTAACGGGAACGACGAAAAAGTCATCGATTTCACGCGCTATGATCTGCCGGCCAAAGAACCGGTGTCAGGCACCACCAGGAACTGGAGCCTGCTGGGTGAGATCAATCAAAAAGGGCTTCGGAAACAAGACCAGCCTGTCCCGCCGGACAATCTGCCGGAAGAAGATAAAGCACTCATTAGAAGGATATGCAAAGACGTTCATTTATAAAAAACACCGCGCTGTCCGGTGCGGGGTTGTTAGCCGTTCCTGAAGTATTGAAGACGATGCCGCCAGGGTTATCGGGCCCTCTTCCCCTCATCGGCGGACGGTTCATCAGCTTCTGCATCATGATCCGTACCACACCCTGGGAAGTGTCGAGAGACGTAAAATTGCTCCCGCGTGATGAAAGCAACTGGCATACCCTGGAAGGCGTACGTGCGATGAGGGAGGCATTTGCCGAAAACAACCCGAATGGCCGGCTTACCTGGGGTTTTACCATGAACGCCCTCGAGGACAAACGAAAAAATTATTGCGAAATAAGAGACTATGCAGCCGCCTGCCAGGCGAAGTATGGCGACGAGGTGACGTATTTTCCCGGTTATTTCCCTGCCATGTATTTGCCCCGGGAAAGGATCAATAAAGAGATCTCCGAAGCGATCCGGACCATTGGCGGTTTTGTGGGCAACCGTTATCGCCCGCAATCCATCATCGGCGGTTTCCTGCCCGCGGATAGCTTGAAATATCTGGCGGAAAAAGAGGATATCCACGTCGCACAGGCTGTCATCTGGAGCCAGCATAATGTTGACGGAGGCGGGGCAGACGGCTCGCCTTCTTATCCCTATTATCCATCCACGGAGCATTTTTGTAAGCCCGCCCAGGGAAAAAAAGATTTTATCGACTGCGTAAATCTCGATGGCTGGACAGTAGATTTCATCTGTGCGCGGCAAAGCGGCTCCAATGGACATGCCATCACCGGATACAATAGCCGCCGCGGCGTTGGCCCCATCGAAACCTATATAGGATGGGGGCTGGATCTCGGCAACAGGGAAGTCATGCATACCCAGTCCATTCATTTCGACAAAGGATACGAGCTGAATAAATTTGGCTGGGTCACCAATATATGGGAAGCCCAGCTGGTGTACGAGATAGGAAAGGAATTTATCTGTAACGCTTTAAAAATGTGGGTAGGCGACACCCTGAAACGATGGCCGGATGTTAGATTCGTCACCTTCGGTGAATTTGGGAATGCCTGGAGAAACCACTACAGGAATAATGACGATTGGAGCTACAGGTTCGTGGAAAGAGGATGCGGACTGGGGGATTCCTATAACAATCTCGAAATAAGATGGTTTCAGAATAAGGCCTTCCGGCTTGCTTTGCTTCACGATTGGCATAAAAATACGCCGGAGAAGGTCATCGATTTCACCCGCTACGATGTCCCTGCGCATGAACCTCCTGACGCCACCCCTAAAAGCCCCATTAAAGACTGGAGCCTGATCAATCGCATCAATCAAAAAGATCTAAGGCCACAAGACAACCCGATCTTGCTGCAAGAATTGCAAGACGATGAAAAGGACCTGATCTTCAGCTATTACCCCGATCTAAAATAGCGGAGCATTCACGCGGTCAGCACGGCGATGGCGAATCGGCCGCCCGGTTACGCTCATCTTTGGAATAGTGTTATCTTTAAAGCAATCAACGGCAACAGATGACCTACTTCCGCTTTAATGCAATTCCGGCGCATCCAGTGCTCGCCCCCTACATCGCCAGGATATGGGTGTTTGAAAGCAGCGGCCGTCTTCCCGCGCAGGAAAGGAAGCTCATCGTTCCCAATACGAACCTTAAATTGACCCTCACCTTCCGCAATGGCATAGCCGCGCGCGTGGGCGCCAAAGCTTTCCTGCAACGCGAGAACGAACTCGCACTCACCGGTCTCATCGATACACCCGTGATCCTGGACCCATACGAGGACACCGACACCGGCACCATCATCATCGAATTCAACCCACTGGGCGCCTATCGTTTCTTTCATCTCAAATACGTGGATGTCCAAAACGAGATCACGGACCTCACGGCCCTCACCGGCAACGAGGCCGCAAACCTGAACACGCAGTTAACCCAAACGGGCGACGATAGCACAAAAAAGCTGAACCTTCTGCAAGACTTTCTTCTCCGCCAGCTGGACAAGAATCCGGCTGACCCCATCTACGATTACTGCATCCAACGCATAACTGCGACCCGTGGTCTGACCACTGTGGCACAGCTGGAAAAAGAAACCGGCTATAGTGCCCGCTGGCTTCACCGGAAATTTTCGGAACACCTCGGCACCGGCGCCAAGAACCTGGCGGAGATCGTCCGCTTCAAACAATTCTACCACGCCTGGTCGACAGGCATGTCGGCCGGGATGCTCAAACGCTATATCTATGAGTATTACTACGACCAGTCGCACTTCCTTCGGGCCTTTAAGCGGTTCACCGGCACCACTCCCACCGAATTACAAAACAGCCTCAACGAGCTCAGCACCCGGAATTTTACAAGCTAGGCGCGCACTTCCGATTCGTACAATACTCCCGGCCGCCCTCGCATTAGCTTTGCTATAAAAAAAATGCAAAACAACAGCTTCAGCAGCAGCATCTCCGCAACCATCCCCGCGGAAGAGGCCATCAAAAAGATCAGCAAAATACCCGAATGGTGGTGCGTAACCTTTACCGGAAACGCCGATAACCAGGGCGATACGTTTACGGTGAAGATGACGGGCGATTCTTTCTTCAACTTTACCGTAACGGAGCTGATCCCGGGTAAAAAGCTTGTCTGGCTGGTTACCGACTGCCATATGCCCTGGTATTCCGATAAAGCCGAATGGACCGATACCCGGCTGGTCTTTGATCTTAAGGAATCCAACGGCACCACCGAGCTGACGTTCACCCACGAGGGGCTTACGCCGGACGTCGAGTGCTACAAGGATTGCGAATCAGGCTGGATGCATTGGATCAGGACAAGCCTGGCTTCTTACCTGACCACGGGTAAGGGCGCCTTCCGGCCGCCGACAAAATAAACAACCCCGAAGCCGTTTCCTGCGTTACTATTGGAGTAACTTTACAGGGAGCCCAAACAACTGCTATGGTCTGGCCGGGAAAGATCTTTTGGTCGGTGGTTCTAGCCACCCTTGCTGCGCTGCCCTCGGCAGAACAGACGCAATCCTGCCCGATCAATATCAATTTCTCCGCCACCAACCTCACCCATTGGCAGGCCTATACCGGTAACAACAAGGCGGGTAACGGCCCGGGCGCGATCATCGTCGTCTACGATTCCAACCAAAATGCCCCCAATGGGACCAACGGTGTATCGGCCCTCCCGGAATACGATCTGCCAGGGGTGAAGGGCATCCAGGTCATCACCAGCCAGGGGACAGACCCTTTTGGGAACTTCCCAACCATCCCCACCATCAATGGCTATGCTTACAATTATTCCATCTTACTGGGGTCGACATCTGTTGCCATACACCAGTCCGGCGATCCAAACGGACAGCCGGGCAATCAGGCCAGCAGTGGGCCGCTGGGCGGCTATGTGCGGGGGATAAGCTATCTCATCAATGTACCGAAAGGTCCTGCCACCTTGCCCTATACCATGACCTATGCCTATGCCATGGTGCTGGAGAATGGTACCCACGCCTCCCAGGATCAGCCCATGGCGCGGGCGATCGTGACTACGCCTGCCGGGGTGATCACCTGTGCTTCGCCGGCCTACTATCTGCCAACGAACGGTTCCGAGCTGGATTCTGCGGCGGCACGGGCGAACGGCTTCTCCCCCAGCCCCGTTCCCACCCCGAACATTTCACCCAACGCCCAGAATCCGGACCAGCATCTGCAGGACGTCTGGACAAAAGGCTGGACCGAGGTCACTTTCGACCTTTCCGCTTACCGGGGCAGGCAGGTATCGCTGACCTTTGAAGCGGACAATTGTGTGCCGGGCGGTCATTTTGCCTATGCCTATTTTGCACTTAGGGACAACTGTGGAGGACTCCAGATAAGCGGTGATACCTTGGCCTGTGCCAACAGCATAGAGACCTATTCCGTTCCTTCACTGGCTGGCGCTTCGGTCAACTGGTCGGTTCCGGCCGGCTGGACCATGACCCCGGGAGCCAGCCCCAATTCTATCGTCGTCAAGGTCGGCGCACAACCCGGTCCGGTGGTTGTCAGCGAGCAGAATAGCTGCGCGACCCTCACAGGCAGCTTATTCGTCGACCTCTATCCCGGCGCCCTTCCCCAGGCGCACATCGATCCCGCCGACACCACCGTGTGCTTTGGTGAAACGGTGCCGCTGCAGGCGATTATTACCACCGGCACCCACTACACCTGGGAGGGCTCCGGCTTGTTTGCCGATGGAGGCGGCCGTGGGACCGGCAGAACCGATGGCTCGATCTCCTCCTTGCCATTTACCGCGAATATGCTTGCCACCCCCGGCCAAACCACGAATTATATCCTCCATATCATGAATGCAGGCTGTCCTATTTCTGTCGCCGACTCCTTTGCCGTGACCGTCGTCCCGTCTATCAAGGTAAATGCCGGTAACGACACCCTGGTGGTCGTCGATGAGCCATTGCAGTTCCAGGCATCCACCAACGACCCGTACAAAGACGACTATCAATGGTCGCCTTCCACCGATCTCAGCAACCCCGGCATAGCCGATCCTGTAGCCCGATTCCCGCCGGGGATCACCCATATCACCTATCGGGTAAGTGCCACCGATAGCTTCGGCTGCAATGGTACCGGCACCGTGAATGTGACCATTGCGAATGCCCGGGCGGATATCTATGTGCCAAACGCCTTTACACCGGGTGGCGAAAGCAACAATCTGTTCCGGCCTGTGTGCTTCGGCATGGCGACACT
>Ga0134128_10000313_pt1 | contig 68791 bp, 97 predicted proteins | sample KB31754_FD_96462 | JGI IMG/M metagenome (GOLD analysis project Ga0134128, IMG submission 96462) | Terrestrial soil microbial communities with excess Nitrogen fertilizer from Kellogg Biological Station, Michigan, USA - KB3-175-4 | ecosystem: Environmental > Terrestrial > Soil > Unclassified ... | reverse complement strand
CGGACGCGAAGACGGCCGGCGGGAAGGGAAAGGACGCGAAGGTCGAGAGCGCCGGCGCGGTCCTCGCCAAGGTCCAGCAGGACGCCCAACACGCCGTCCAGGAATCGGACGCCAAGCTGATCGCCGCCCGCGACGCCGCGGTCGCCAAGCTCGCCGAGTCGCGCGGCCTGGTCATCCTCCCGGTGTCCCCGGTGGCGGGGGCGAAGGACGTCAGCGCGGATGTCGTGGCCTTTATGAACGCGAGCACGCCCGAGGCGGTGGCCAGGGAGAAGGCCAAGGACGATGAGATCGCCGCGCTCAGGAAGCAGCTCGCCGAGCGGCCACCCTTGACGCCGACCCGCAAGCCCTGAGACCATTTCCGGCTATGGACAAGATCAAGGCCGCCGGGCGCTGGCTCGCGAAGTACATCCTCCCCTGGATCGCCCTGGTGCTCGCCGCGACGACGGACGCGATCGGAGAGAGCGTTCTGGGCGTTCCGGCATGGGGGGCCTCGCTGATCCTCGCTGGCTCCGGCGTGCTCGGCCAGCTAGGCGTCCTGCCGTGGCCGGTCAGCCCGACACTCGCGAAGGTCTTCAGCTACTTGAGCAGTGCGACGTCCGCCCTGCTGGTCGCCCACGCGACCGGTAAGTTGGGGGACCCGACGGCCCACGCCCACCTGTACGGCGTCATCGGGGCAGTCGGCATCCTGCTCGGTGTGATCGGCGGCCGCCAGGGCGCGCGCGCGCTGCTCGGGAAGCCGCCGCTCGACCAGCCGCCGCCCGCCGCGCCAAAGGGCTGACGCTGGCACCGGGACACGCGTACGATGTGGCATGTCGCCCCGGAAGCCAGACCACCTCAGCGTTGCGCAGAGCGACGAGGTGGCGCGCCGGGCACGTTGGCAGCGGCCGGACGCCTTGCGGCCCTGGGACGCGCGACTGGTGGCCCACGCGAAGCGCTGGACGAAGGTCGTGAGCGTCGTGGCCGGACTGGTCGGCGCCGCCTCCGCGCTTGGTGGCGCGGCCGTCAAGGCTTGGCGGTACGTGCGCGCTGGCGGGGCGACGGCGCCGGCCGAGCTCCCGAAGACCGGAACCCCCACGACCGCGATGGACTTCGTGAGCGAGCCCACCACCGCGCCAGAACGGAAGCCGTAGGCTTAGATGTCCACGCCACCACCGCCGACAGGAGATGACGATGATGACACGACGACCCCAGTGGACCTCAATGCACGACGTCCTGACGTCCCTCTCGGCGCAGCCTGGAGAGGACTCGAACGAGCTTTATTGGGCGATCTCGATCGCGTCCGCACGGCTCGACGCCTTTGGGGGGAAGCTGGATCGGATCATCGCGCGGCGCTCGCATGGGACCTCGCCGACGCTGCCCGGGATCTCGCCGACGCTGCCCACGACCACGCCCGCCAGCTAGAGGACTTCGCGCGCCGCCGCTCGGGATGACCGCGCCGCGCGGGCGGCGTAACATCTCCCCCATGCGGATCCTGGCCCTCCTCGCCATCGAGGTGTTTTCGATCGGACTTGCGACCCTGGTCGGGTTCGTCACCGGGCGGCGCGCGGGGTTCTTCCGCGGGGTCTGCCGGGGGATGTACTGCGCCGGGAAAATGCTCGGCCAGGGCGCGCCGGTATCGGACTTCGACGAGGACTACGACCGGCAGTTCCGGAGGCCAAACTGATCCGGTTCGACGTCCTGGGGTCGCCGGCGCCGAAGGGATCCGCGCGCGCCTTCATGACCCGGGGACCGAATCCGCACGCGGTCCTCGGTGCTTCTGGATCGGACACGGCCCGCGCCAAGCTGCGGACCTGGGACGCCGCGGTCCGCGCGGAGGCGAGCAACGCCCGCAACCTGTTCGCACCGGAGGCAGAAGGGCCGGTCTATGTTGAGACCGCGCTCCGCGTGATCCTGGGGTTCCGGCTCGCGCGGCCGTCCGGGCACTGGGGGAAGAACGGGCTCAACGCCACCGGGCGCCGGACGCCCTACCCGATCGTGAAGCCCGATATCGACAAGCTCACGCGCGCCACGCTCGATTCGATGATCGGCACCATCTACGACGACGACTCGCGGATCTGCGAGAAGATCGTCACGAAGACCTACGCCGATCCCGGCGACGAAGGGGCGACCATCACCGTTGAGCCGGTCGATTACAAGCCGCCGCCGGCCACCGAGTCCGGTCCGGTCCTTCCGGGGCTCGTCGAGTGATGGGCCGTTGCCGCGTCTGCCGGCGCGAGATCTCCCTCCGCCGCATGGGCCCCGCGCTCCGCCTCACCGTCCACGCCGACCCGCGCGCGCCGCGTAGCCGCCGGGTTGATGGCCAGTGGCGCCGCCCTGAGTGCGCCGGGACGTTCCAGTTCCCCGTCCGCCGCGGGCGCCAGGCGAAGCGCGTTCCCGGGCCGTACAGCGGGTCCTGATGCCGATCCGCCGCCCAGCCCGGTCGATCGCCGAGGACGCTTGGCGGGACGCCCAGCGCGCGGCGGAGCGCTCAGCGGAGATGGGCAAGGGGATGGTGAACGCATTCGGGCCAAGCGTGCACGATCCGGTGGCGGTCATCGCCGCCGCGATCGAAGCCGTCCGCGCCGAACCATGCTCCTGCCGGTGCCCAGATTGCTCGCCGCATCCCCACGGAACCACGACGGTTCCGAACGCCCGATAAAATAGTTTCCCATCGGGCGATATTATGGGTTAGGGTGTCCCTCATGCGGCGCCGGTTGGCTCCGCCCAGCCAAAAATCAGGAGGGATGCCATGTCACCGAAGAAAGAGGGGGGCGCAGCCACGCCCGCCAAGAAGCGGAAGTCGAAGCTCGACCCCATCAACGCCAAGGTCGTCAAGTTCGGCGACTACGCCCGGGGGGTGAACAAGCTCCTCGTCGCCGCCGGGGCATCCGCCCCGCAGGAGACGAAGGACAAGATCCAGGCTGCCGCCGCGTACGCCGATCAGGCCGTCCAGGTGTGCACGGCGATGTCGGAGGCGCTCCTGGCGCTGACCAAGGCCAAGTGGGAGCCGCGCATCGGCGGGCGTGACGTCCTGGTCGCCGGGTCGCTGGCGATGGTCAAGCCGCGCCACGCCGGCAAGTACACTGACTTCTTCGACAAGGACGACCTGGCCTCGCTCGTCGTCCTCGACGTCAAGGGGAAGCAGGCGAAGGTACAGGTGGATCGCGATGGCCTCAAGGGGGACTCGTTCGTGGTCCCGTCCTACCGGCTCCAGGCGCGCGCCGCCTGAAACGAGGTGGCGGCGCCGGGAAATCAGGGGGAACCCGGCGCCGCCGCCCCAACCAACGAACCAGAACCCACCCAGCCAGGAGGGATCCAGTGTCGAAGTCGATTGTCAGGGCGCGCGCCGGGGCGGTCAAGCCCCCAGAGTCGCGGGAGCTTGAGGAGTTCGTGCGGATGGTGCTCGCGACGATGCGCGCGCGCGGCGAGCTGCACGGGGACGAGGAGGACGCCTTCCAGTGGGCGGCGCTCGCCGTCTGGGAGGGGGTCGTCCTGCGGGGCGTCCCGCTCTGCGCCGGGAACCGCGTCTACCACTTCAAGGCGGCCCGCCTGAAGGTGATCTACCAGGGGAGGCGCGCGGCGTGCGCGGCCAGTGTCTACGACCGCTTCGCGCGGGAGGCGCCGGTCGGATACATGCCCCTGATCGGTTGCGGCCATGTCGCCTTGAAGGGTGGCAAGTCGGCGGCCCGCGACAACGCCAACGTCGACCCGCGTTCAGATCCGATCGACATCTCGGGCGGGGACGATCCGACGGCGCGGCGCGCGGCGGCGGACGCGCGGGCGGCGCGCGCTGAGGTCGGGCGGCTCGTCCGTTCGCACCTCTGCGCCCTTCCGGAACGCCAGCGGCGCGGCCTGGAGGTCGCCCTGTCGCGGGACAGCGAGACGCCGATCTCCGACGCGGCCTGGATCACCGGCAACAGCTCGGTCGGGCTCTCCGCGGCCCTGCACCGTCTCGGGCAGCGCGTGCGGGCCGATCGCGGGGCGGTCCGAGCACGGCGCAAGCTCGCCGAGTTGGCGGCGTAATCTCCCTGAATGAACACACGTGGAGGCGCGCCCCCGCGCGCGCTGATCCGAGACATGGCGATCCAGGGCTACGCGACCGCCCAGGCACTCGCCGCCAAGCACAAGATCGCCGTGGTGACGCTCTACCTCTGGGCGCGGAAGGGCCAGCTCCCCATCCCGCCCGGGGTGGACGTCGCCAGGACGCCGCTCACCCGCCGGGAGGCGGCCAACCGCTGGTTCCTTCGGGAGAGCGTGAGGCTCGCCGCCAAGCAGTCCCGCCGGAAGCGGACGGGCCGCCCTCTGGGGTACCGGCCATGACGGCGAGCAAGGAAACGATCGCGGCGTTCATCATGCTGATGGAGTTGAACCATGACTTCGCCGCCCTCGAATTCAAGGTGATGAACGTAGTCCGCGCCTATCTCTGGCAGGCGGCCACGGGTTGCGAGTCGAAGAAGATGACCCGCGGGGGGTTCCTGGCCGAGGCGGCGGCGGCCTGGGATGAGGTCCAGGAGAGGCACGCCGCGCGCGCGAAGGGAGGCCCGCGATGACCGCCTCATCCGAGCAGCCAAAACAGGAAGTGCTCCTCGTCGACCTCTCCGGCCTTTTCTGGCGGTCGTGGATGTCGAACGGCGAGACCCTCAAGGCGCGCGACAACACCCTAGCCCTGATTCGCCGCTGCATGGAGGGGTGCGGCTTCCAGGCGCCGGTCGCGATCTGCCTGGACCGCGGCCGCTCGTTCCGGAAGGACATCGCCGACACCTACAAGGCCACCCGGCCGGAGAAAGACCTCCAGGCGGTCGACGAGCTGCGCAAGACGGAGCGGATGCTAGCCGATGAGGGATTCACGACATGGGGGGTAGACGGCTTCGAGGCGGACGACATCATCGCCACCGCGACCCAGAAGGCGGTTGCCGCCGGCCACCCTGTCCGGATCGCCTCGTCCGACAAGGACCTCCTCCAGCTGGTGGCGACGGACGGCGTGCGGGTTATTCGCCCGCACATCGGCTCCAGCTACGCGGACCCATGGGGGAAGGCCGAGGTGATGGCCGAGTTCGGGATCCCGCCCTACCTCCTAGGCGACTGGCTGGCACTGGTGGGCGACAGCTCCGACAACATCCGGGGTGCGCCCGGCGTCGGCCCCAAATCGGCAACCGGGTTCCTGATGGCTTATCCGGGCCTGGGCCACCTGTTCGAGGGGTGCCGGGCGGGCGTCGCCGGGCAGATCTCGGGCATCCGGAGCGCCGCCAAGCTCGCCGCCGCCATCGCCGCCAACGAGGCCGACATCCGCCTGGCCCGCAAGCTGGTGGAGCTGCGCTTCGACGCCCCGATCGACTTCGAGGAGATCTACCGCCCGCGGGAGCGCCGGCGGCAACCCGACCAACCACCGCAGGAGGACGAGATGACCGCGACGAACGAGTTAACGCAAGAGGGCGACGGAGCGCCTGGGAGCGCTCAGGAGACGCCGAAGGCCGCCGGGGCAGAATCCCCCACGCCGGCGCCGATCGCCCCGCAGGCGGCAGTTCCGGCTGCGACGCCCCCCGCTGCGCCCGCGCCGGCCAAGTCGACCGCGCTGGCGGTGGTGGTCCCGGAGGTCATCGCGCCCCGCTTCGAGCTGGCCCTGGAGCCCGTCAATGCCAGCCAGGCGCGCAACATGGCTGGAGTTCTGTGGAAGTCCGGCCTCTACGGGAAGTTCCCCACGGAGGAGGCGCTGTACGCCGTCATCACGCGCGGGCGGGAGTTGGGGATTCCGGCCCTGGCGGCGCTCGACTGCTTCCACTACTTCGAGGAGAAGCTGGCCCTCCACGCCCACCTGATCCGCCACCTGGCCCAGAGCGACCCCAATTGCGAATGGTTCCTGCCGTGTCCGGCCGAGGGCGACGACAAGAACAAGGTCGCCCGATGGGGGACGAAGCACCGCGGGATCTCCGAGCCGATCTTCCACACCTACACCATCGAGGACGCGGTCAACGCCGGCCTCTGCCAGTTGGAGATCGTCCCGCGCGACTGGACGATCGACCCGAAGACGGGGAAACCCGACAAGGACCGGCGCAACAACTGGGACAAGCGGCGCCCCGAACTCCTCGACAAGACTTGCTCGTCGCAGCTCGCCCGCCGCGTCTACCCTGGCCGCGCGATGGGCCTCTACAGCCTGGCCGAGCTGGGCGGGGACGAAGCCTGATGGCCTCCTGGCAGGAGGGGGCCGGCTTCCGGATCGTCGGGACCATCAAGCGGCTGTTCATCTCCCCCACGGGGAAGTTCGCCGCCGTCAGGCTGAAGGTGAACTCGCCGCCGCACCCACCGGAATTGGACATGAAGTGCTTCGATCGGATCTTGATCGGGGACATGCAGCGCGACCTCCGCGTGGGGCAGCGGGTCCAGTTCACGGGGAAGATCGAGAGCGAGAAGCTCCAGGACAAGAGCCGGAACGACGTCAAGGTCGACGGCTACGAGGTCTGGATCCCCGCCCTGCGCCCCGCCAAATTCGAGGTCGAGGGGTCGAGCCGCAAGCCCGCCGAGAAGCCCACGGAGCCCGCGGCCGGCACCACCGACGACCCGTTCAAGCGGGAGCGCACGCCTGGCGACGACGACGGCGATCCCATGGGGGGCGGGTCCGACCCGTTCGGCGGCTGATGGCGCGCCTGCTGCTCCTCTCCCGCCGCCACAGCAAGCGGGAGGGGCAGAGCTGCGACGTCTGCAACACCTACCGGGTCCGCGTGGCGGCGAAGCTCCTCGTGGAGCAGCCGTCCAACTGCGTGATCCTCCACCGATTCGCCATCTGCCGGAGCTGCCTCCTGGAGGCCGCCAAGGGCGCCAGCGGGGGCGGTCGGGCGTAAGTCCTAGACCTCGTGGCTCGTCCGGCGTAACGTCCTTGACGCTGAGGGTGCCGACAACTCATGATCACGCCTGAAAGCCGTTCTGCGGTCCTCGTCCTATCCCGTCGCCCTCAGCAAGCGATCGTGAATCGGACGGGGCGGGGTCCGCAGAGCGGCTTTCTCGCGTTCGGAGGCTGAGATGCCCGACGACATTCGGGACCGGATCTGCGCCTGGGAGGCCGAGCGAGACGCGATCGTCGGCGAGGAGTTCACCCCCGAGCGCAGCGCCCGCGTCGAGGAGCTGGATCGGCTCATCGACCGCGCGTGGGAGTCGCTGGCGCCGGACGGGAACCGCGATGGCATCGCGTAACGCCTACGCCGCGCTCCTGAAGGATCCTCGCTGGCAGCGGAAGCGGCTGGAGATCATGCAGCGGGACGGATTCGCGTGTCGGCTCTGTCGAGCCACCGACAAGACGCTGAACGTCCACCACAACTTCTACCTGCGGGACCTGGCTCCCTGGGAGTACGGAGACGAACAGCTCGCGACGGTCTGCGAGGACTGCCACGGCCTGGTGACCAAGAAGATCGACCGGCTGAAGGTCCTCTTGAGCACGCTCGACGCCGCGAACATCGACTTCGTGATTGGAGTCGTGAGCGCCCTTGCGGCGGAGGATCCGGACCACGACGACGGCGACTGGGCCGTCATGTCGCCGATGGAGATCGCCGGATTCGGTTGCGCCATCGACCACGCCCCGAACGTCGGGCCATGGACCAAATGACCTGCCCGGTCTGCGGGAGCGACCGCACTGGGACCATCCGAACGGTCCCTGGAAAGGCCCCCGTGCGGCGCCACGTCTGCGAGGCGTGCGAGAGCCGCTGGACCAGCGACCAGGCGGTCCGCGCGGGGTCGATCTGGCGCAAGGGCGACCCCATTCCAAAGAACGCTAGCCCGCTACCTATAGCGGGTGAAGTCATTCCGCCCGCTACTAATGCCGGGCTGATGGTTCGGTCGCCCGCTACAGGTATCGGGCAGGCCCGCGGGAGCCCGCTACCTATAGCGCCCTCCCCCGGAAGGGGGGGGGCTTTGGGGGGGGGTCTATCCGGGGTACTCGATCTGGTCTTGATCCGACCGGATCAGAGAGAGATCCAGATCCCTACAACGAAGAGATCTAGGCGCGCGCCGACGCTCCCCCGAACGAGCTACCCCGCGGAGTTCGAGGCCGAGTGGAGCCAGACCGCCAGGACGGGGTCGAAGGACAAGGCGTGCACGTTCTGGGAGAAGGCTGGCCGCCCCAGGTTCGGTGCCGCGTGGAAGCTTTGGGAGGCGTCGGCCGAGTGGAAAGCCGATTGGTTCCACTACCCGCACGTCCGCACATGGCTCAGCGATGGGAGGTACCTCCAGGACCCGAACGAGGCGCGCGTTCACGCGGCGCCGGCGCCCGGCGGCGACCTCGAAGAGGCCGAGCGGCGATTATTCGGGCGTAACTTGGGTGGGAAATGAAACCAGCCGACCAGTTCGTGTCGCGCCTCGAAGGGGTCAAGGGCGTCGGGCCCCGGGCCTGGATGGCGAAGTGCCCGAGCCACGACGACCGCCAGGCGAGCCTGAGCGTGAAGGAGGGGGACGACGGCCGGGTGCTCCTGAACTGCCATGCCGGATGCGAGACGGAGAGCATCGTCGAGGACCTTGAGATGGCGATGTCGGACCTATTCCCCGATCGCGACTCGGCTGGGAACGACGTGGCGGCGCGCTACGCCTACCAGGACGAGAAGGGGGCGCTGCTCTACGAGGTCGTGAGGATGGTCCCGAAGACCTTCCGGCAGCGGCAGCCGGACGGGCGGGGCGGCTGGAAGTGGACCATGGACGGCGCGCGCCGCGTCCTGTACCACCTCCCCGAGATCTCGAAGGCGCCGAAGGACCGGATCGCGTTCGTCGTCGAGGGCGAGAAGGACGCCGACAACCTAGAGCGGCTCGGGCTCCTGGCGACCACGAACGTCGGAGGCGCGGGGAAGTGGCGGGACGACTACTCGGCGGCGCTGCGCGGGCGCGGTGTTGCGATCCTCCCGGACAACGACCAACCGGGCGCCGCCCACGCCGCGATCGTCGCGAAGGCGCTCGGCGGGATCGCCGCCTGGGTGAAGGTCGTGGAACTGCCGGGCCTGCCGGCGAAGGGGGACGTCTCCGACTGGATCGCGAAGGGCGGGACGCGCGTCGAGCTTGAGCGGCTGGTGGCGGCGGCGCCGGGGAAGATCCCGCAGACGTTCAAGCCGGCGACATCGCGCCTCTCTGGCGAGCGCGCCGCGCGCCTAGCGGCGGGCAAGGATCGGATGACGTTCGGGGTCCCGTTCCTCGACCAGGCCCTGGGCGGCATCACCCGCACAGACGTGGTGCTCTACGGGGCCAAGTCGGGGACGGGGAAGACGCAACTCGCGGCGATTACGTCGATGGCGAACTGCCGGCGCGGCAAGCGGGTTTTCTACTTCGCGCTGGAGGCGGAGGACCGCGAGATCGAGCGCCGCATGAAGTACCAGGCGATCGCGAACATGTACTACCGGCGCATCGGGACGAAGCCGATCCGATATCAGGACTGGGTGAGCGGTGACCTCGACGGCGTGCTGGGGCAGTTCGAGGACGAGGCCGACCAGGAGATGGAGACCGCGCTGGAGAACCTCCGCACGTTCTACCGGGAGGATTCGTTCACCTCGAACGACTTCCAGGTGCAGTTCGAGGCGATCCAGGACGAGGCCGACCTAGTGGTGCTCGACCACTTCCACTACGTCGGGGGCGAGGACGAGCGCGACAACGAGATCCGAGCGGCGAGCAAGCTCGCGAAGAAGCTCGCCGCCTGCGCGCTCGGCGCGCGCGTCCCCGTGATCGTGGTGGCGCACCTCCGAAAGAGCGACCGCGCAAAGGAGTCGATCATCCCGAACCTGGAGGACTTCTCGGGCGCGAAGGACATCGGGAACGTGGCGACGAAGGCGGTTGTGATAGCGCCCGCGTTCGGTGTCTCCAGCCCAGACAGCTTCAAGTGGGGGACCTACATGGCGGCCGCCAAGAACCGAACCGACATGAGCGTCACGCGCTTCGTCGCGCTCACGAAGTTCGACGTGCGAAAGAACTGCTACGACTCGGACTACACGCTCGGTAGGATCGTAGACGCCGGCAAGGAGGGGAAGGTGTTCAAGCTTCTCGACGGGACCCAGACCCCATTCTGGGCGGACCAGAGCGGCGCGGGCCAGGCGGAGATGAGCTAGTGAGCCGCTTCGACGACGACAAGGCGTCGGTCGGCCCCGGGCTGGAGCGCTGGTACGCCGAGCGCGGCTCCCGGGAATTCACGGGCGAGTTTCGATTTTCCCGGGTGGCGCCGCCCAAGCTGACCTGCGGCACGCTCAGGGCCTTCTGCGACCAGCCCGCGAAGCAGAGCAACGTAGGTCCGCGCTGCGCGATCCACTGGCCGGCGGCGGTGTCCTGGTGGGCCTCCGAAAGCTCGACGACCGGGAGCGGAAGTCGACGCGCACCCTGGCGGGCGCCATGCTGGATCGGGGTGAGCACAAGGACGTCGTCCGAGCTGCCGTCGTCAATTACCTATCGAAGCGCGGCTGGACGTTTCCGTCCGCTAGGCTGCGCGCAAAAGAGGTCGTGGATGCGCAGGTCGCCTGGGCCGCCCCGGAGGAGGACACTTGATCCGCCCCCAGCCGAAGCCGGTCAAGCGGGAGAAGAAACCGAGCCCCTTGCGCGCGCGCCGCCGTCCCCGCGCCGAGATCGCCGCCAGGGCCTCCCGCCGCGCCGCCAAGGCCGCCCTCGCCCTCCCGCCGCCGGTCGCCCCCGATGGGACAAGGCACGCGCGACGGCCCAGGGAGCGCGGCCGGATGGCGTTCTACGCGAGCCTCTGGTGCATCCTGCGGGATATTGCGCTGACGGGGAACATCGAGCCGCATCTGGTCGAAGCTGCGACGGCCTGCGGTCGCGGGACGTACTGGTCCGGGATCGAGGTCGCCCACATCGGGGATCGCGGCGCAACCGGGACCGGCGGCTGGCGGCGCGCGCCGGACGACAAGACGGCGCCGCTCTGCCGGAAGCACCACAAGGCGATCGACGGCAAGGAGGGCGGGAAGGCCCCCTGGTACGTCGCTCTCGGGCGCGACGGCCAGCGCGAGCTGCGCGCCAAGCTGGTCCGGTTCGCGAGCTACTACTGGGACGGGCTCACCGATGACGGGCGGGCGCACTGGGACGTGCGGGCCGCAGGGGGAACGATATGAGCGACCAAGAAGCGGCGGACGAAGACGACGTGACGATCCAGCACATCAAGCGGATCTCCCTTCCTTGGAATACGGCTGACCTGACCCAATGCGGCCTCCCGCTCGACAACCTCCGCCTGTCGGCACTGACGCGCGACGAGTTCAACGCCCGCCTGAAGAAGCTCGGCGAGCGTCGGACCGCGATGACGACGTGCCTGACCTGCTACGACACGCTGAAGCGCTACCCGAACACCTGGGAGGAGAACCCGATCTCAGCGATGGAGCGCGAGATCTCATCGGGCGGCGGGGCCTGGGGCCACCGGATCCATTCCGTCGGCGACGGCTACGGCGGCGGTAAGCGGGCGGAGCGGACGAGGGACCTCGCGCGCCAGCTCTTTGCGATCGCGAAGCTCGTGGAGCAGCACCGACCCGAGTTCGACGAGCTGATCGCCGACCAACGGGAGACCGTGAGCTTGGACGCCGAACGGAAGGCACGCGATGTATCGTCTCGGCGTGGACCAGGGAGACGATGACGACAATCCGGTGCCCGAGTGGTTCCAGCGGATGCCGACCGTCATCGATGCTCGCCCGGAACCGCTCGCCGAGACGACTCCGCACCGCTCTCTGGACCACATGGCGGGTCGCGAATCCGGCTACGGCGAAGGGGTCGAGCGCGTCTGCGCCGCCCTGGAGCGGGAGCTGGTGCGCGCCGGCCTGTCGTTCAAGGAACGCCTCCCCATCATCCGCCGGGTGCGGGACGCCGCCCTCCGTGCCGGATAGGGCGTAATCTCTGCCGATGGAGGCAAGCATGCCAGAGACTGCGAAGTCCAGTGAAGTCGTCCGCACCGGAATTTTCCCGAAGCTTGTTCGCGTCCCGATCGACGCCGACGAGACCGCGGCGCGGAAGATGCGCCTCGCCGAGGCGGAGCTTCAGATCGACGCCCTGACCGAGACGCTCAAGCCCGCCAAGGAGAAGATTACCGCCCTGCGCGCTGACAAGCGGAAGTTGAAGCAGGACATTCGCGAGGGGACGACCGAGCAGGAGTGCCAGGTTTACGAATTGAAGGACTTCGGACACGGCATCGCGGCGATCCACGACGCCGAGACGGACGAGAAACTTGGCGAGCGGACCCTGGAGAAGAAGGACTACCAGGCCGACGTCGAGGACCGGCCCGAGACCGACGCTTGACGGGCGCGCGCGGCCGGCGCAGCATCGTCGGCGTGAGGGTCAAGACGGGACTCGCGATCGGGATGCTGGCGCTCCTGGCCGGCGGATGTCACCTGTTCGACCAGCCCGCCGACCCGTCTTGCCAGGGCGACCCGGTGCTCAAGCCGTGCCCCTGCATGGACCCGCGCACGCCCGGCTGCCCGGCACCGCCGAACGACTGGGGCGACAACCCGAGCACGATGACCAAGAAACCCGACGCCGGAGTGACCAAATGAAGCGCCTCACGATGCCCGCCCTGCTCGCCCTCCTCTCCGCCTTCATGGCGATTCCAGGCTGTGGAAGCATCTACGCCGATTGCGTGAAGCCCGAGATCGGGAAGATCACCTGGACGGGAACGGCGACCGAGCTGGGGGACATGGTCATCATCGCCCTCCAGTGCGACCCGAACTTCGACCCCGCCGCCGCCCCCGTCTGCGCGCTCGACGAGCTGCGGAACCTGGAGGCGGTGCTGGGGCCCGATGGCAAGGCGACGATCGACTGCATCATCGCCAAGATCGAGGGCAACCCGTCGGCCTCCGCACAGCTCCGCGGTCGGGCGCACGCGGTCGGGGTGGTTCGGCAGATCCACCAGTCGCTGATCTGCCCGCCGTCGCTGGAGAAAGACTTCCAAAAAAACGCCGAGGGCGAGCCGGGCCAACCGGGTACCCCGGCCGGAGGAGCCCCACGGGTGCCGGCCGGGGTCGACTTCGCCTACGCGGGTGAGACCGTCGCGGCGGCGCAGGCGCGCTGCGAGGCGTCCTGCGGCGGCCCTGACGCCATCGGCTCCCCCGGCGCGGATTGTCTGTGCGGGCGGATCGTCGGCGGGCGCCTGACTTGGGCGGCGCGATGACCACCGCTGGCGGACATCGCCTCGGGAAAGCTGCCCCGCGGCCGGTCTCGCTGGCCCACCGGATGGCGGCGCGCCAGCTCGTGGCGTCGCTCCCACCGGCGCCGGACGCGCGCGACTGGACGACCGGGATGGCCTTCCCCGCCGGCGTGATGGGGAACGACCGCCTCGGCGACTGCACGGCGGCCGGGTTCGGGCACTGGGTCCAGGCGGCGACCTCCGCGAACGGATCCGAGGTCACGATCTCGGACGACGACATCCTCAAGCTCTACGAGGGGTCGACCGGCTACAACCCGGCGGATCCTTCGACCGACCAGGGGGGCGTCGAGGCCGAGGTCCTGACCTACCTCAAGGGGATCGGCTGCGGCGGGTTCAAGATCGATGGCTTCGCCTCGGCGCAGGCCCAGAACCTCGGCGAGATCCGCCAGATCGTGAACACCTTCGGCGGCTGCTACATCGGCCTGTCGCTCCCGCGCACCATTGAGGCGCAGGGCGAGGGCGACGGTGCGACGTGGTCCTACGACCCCACCGCTGGTGCCGATGCCGAGCCCGGCAGCCTGGGCGGCCACTGCGTCGTGATCGAGGCGTACGACGCCGACGGCTTCCTCGTCGTCACCTGGGGCGTCCGGGTGCGCCTGACGAACGACTTCATGGCGGCCTACAACGACGAGGCGTGGGCGCTCCTGGCGAACGGCATCTGGGCGCCGAAGGGCAAAACCCCCGCGGGCGACCTCGTGCCGGCCTACGATGGGTTCCTGGCGGCGGTGGCCTGATGCGCGGCTTCCGACAGCGCGTCCTCCTATGGGCCCTCGGGGGCGCCGCCTGCGCGTTCCTGTCGCTCGCCTGCCCCGCGCCAAAGCCCCCCGTGAACCCGTCCCCGGACGCCGACGCCTCCCCGCCCCCGCCGGCCTCCGTGACCTGCGAGGCCGCCGCCGCGCACGCGCACGCCGTCTGCCCCGCCGTCATCCAGGCCGACCTGACCGCCGACTGCCACCGCATCGGGCAGGCGTACGCCGCGCGCCTGGTGGCGGCCGCCGACTGCCCGGGGGTGCGCTGCGCCGATCCCGGCACGCCCGGCTGCCAGCGCTGACCGTCGCCGGCCCGGCGTAATCTCCCGGGATGGGAGCCGAGACCAAGATCGCTTGGGCCGATTCGACGTTCAACCCGTGGTGGGGCTGCCAGCGCGTGTCGAAGGGCTGCGAACACTGCTACGCGGAGGCGTTCGACAAGCGCCTAGGGCGCGCCGACTGGGGGCCGCGCGCGCCGCGCCGGTTCTTCGGCGAGAACCACTGGCGGGAGCCGCTCAAGTGGAACGCCAAGGCCGGCGGCGAGGGTCGACGCCAGCGTGTGTTCTGCGCGTCGATGGCGGACGTGTTCGAGGACCGCGTCGACCTCCTGGTCGAGCGCGAGCGCCTCTGGCGCCTCATCCTGGCGACGCCGAACCTCGACTGGATGCTGCTCACCAAGCGGCCGGAGAACGTCGCGCGGATGCTCCCGTGGACGCCCGAAGGATGCGGGAACGTCACCTGCAAGGCGTCGATGCGCGACGGGGTTTGCTGCGGCGAGGACTTCTGCGACATCGCGGATGGTGGGCGCGGCTGCGACCCGTGGCCGAACGTCTGGATCGGGACGACGGTCGAAGACGAGGCAGCGACATCTCGGATCCCGATCCTGCGGCAGATCCCGGCGATTGTTCGGTTCGCGTCGTTCGAGCCGCTGATCGGACCGATCCATGAGTCGGTCGATCTCCGCGATATCCACTGGGGAATCATCGGCGGTGAGAGCGGGGCGGGCGCGCGCCCGTTCGTTCTGGACTGGGGCCGCGCCTTGACGCGCGCGATGCGCCGGGACGGCGTGCACCCGTTCTGGAAGCAACTCGGGGTCAACGCGAGGCACGCCGAGGGCTTGAACCGCCTCCGGCTGGAGAAGGATCCAAATCACGGCGGCGACATGGCCGAGTGGCCGGAGGACATCCGCATCAGGGAATTCCCACGATGACCGAGCGGCCGATCCTGTTTTCGCCTCCAATGATCCGAGCCATCCTCACGGGCCGAAAGACCCAGACGCGGCGGCTGCTGAATCCCCAGCCCGAGCAGTCGATCATGGACCAGACTGCGTTCGATACGCTCAAGGCGTGCGCTGGCGCTGGATTGTTACCGGAAGAAGCAGGGGACGAGAAGCAGATCGGGTGGGCCTGGAAGGGAACGCGGATCATGCCGTGGCCGCGCGGACTAGTGGCTTGGTCGAGGATTCGTATCGGCGACCACCTTTGGGTCCGCGAAGCCTGGCAGTACGCCGATTGGACCGAGGACGGTTATCCGTTCATTCGGTACCGAGCCGATGATTCGCGACGGCTGTGTGAGACGATCCCATCCGAGTGGGCGGGCCGGCTGAGCGATACCTGGTCGACGTTGAGCGAGCCGAGCAACTTCGCCATCGACCAGAAGGCGGCCGATCGAAAGTGGCGCCCCGGCATCTTCCTTCCGCGCTGGGCGTCGCGCCTGACGCTCAAGATCACCGAGGTCCGCGCCCAGCGCCTCACCGAGATCAGCGAGGAGGACGCGCGCGCCGAGGGGATGATCCCGGGCGACGATGGCTGGCGGAGCGACCGCGATGGCGTTGCCGAGCCGACCGCGCGCGGCGCCTTCTTCGCGCTCTGGAAGGTCCTCAACGGGGAGCAGTCGTTCCGGGACAACCCGATGGTCTGGGCGCTCTCGTTCGAGGTCGTCAAGTGAGCCGCCGCTGGCGCCGGGAGCTGGCCCGGCAACCCATCCGGGACGACGAGGATCGGGCCCGCCTGGAGCGCCTCATCGCCGATGCCCAGGCCGAAGACGCCCGAAAGGCTGCCGTAAGTCCGCGAGACTCGCGGGGTTACGAGGTCCGAAAAAAAGACGCCGAAGGGGATGGACTTCGGGCCAACGTTCGATAATATGTACGTAACAGATCGGCGAGGAGCCGAACTGGGTTTTCCGAGGAGGAACCGATGACTGAAACGACGCGCGCGAGGTTGGTGGGGCTGCTTTGGTCGGGCCGAACGGCGGCCGGCACGGTGGTCCCGGAGATGATCCTCAATGGTACCGCCGGCCGCCACCACGACTGGCCGTCCTGGTGCCTGGAGGTGCTCCTGGCCACCGAGGAGCACGAGGACGACCTCAAGACCACCGACGTCGTCTACCGGGCCTGCGGGAATTGCCTGGAGCCGATGGGGATGAAGGCGCTGGTGTTCGGGCACCGCTGCGCGGGCGCGCCGGACCTGCCGCGCTGGGCGCGCGCGGTCCTCGGGGCGGTGATGACACTCGCCCTGGCGGCCTTCTTGGGCGCCGGGTGCGCGGCGCGCGCGGCGGCGCCGCAGGTCGAGACGGTCGGGACGCTGGCCGCCGGGCCGTCGACATGGACAGCTCCCGTTCACGCCACGACCGACTTCGGCCACGCCCAGATCGTCGACTCGGGGGACGACGACCGGACGGCCACGGCGACCACCGAGACGCCCGCGGAGCTGCCCGAGGTGGCCCCCAAGACTGACGGCGTGACGACCGGGGCGGTGCGCTGATGGCGATTGAGCACAAGACGGTCGAGGTGCCGGCGAGCACCGTCCGGCGTGTGGCGGCTGTGGTCTGCGAGCTGTGTGGGCGCCGCGGGCGCGGCGAGGATTACCCCGTCGGGGGCGACTACAGCCAGGGCATGTACGAAAAAATGGAGGTCCACGTCGGCATGGAAGAGGGCGACATCTATCCCGAGGGCGGGACCATCAACCAGACCATCCTCGACATCTGTCCCGACTGCTTCCGCGGCAAGCTGGTTCCGTGGTTCGAGGCGCAGGGCGGGAAAGTTCGCACGAACGAGGTGGATCTCTGATGGCCGCCAACGGCTTCGAGGACGCCGCCCGCGCCCGGAAGGTCATCTCCATCCTGGGGATCCTCCCGCCCACGCGCTCGCAGGCCCAGAACGACCTCCTGGCGACCTTCCTGGAGCACCTGACGCCCCCCCAACGCGACGTCTACGGCCTCCTGGCTGGCTGCAAGACCGCCCCTTCCGACACCACCTGGGGGATGGTCGTGGCGGCCATCCGCGCGCGCCACTTCTCCGGCGACGGTGCGGCCATCGACGTCAAGCAGGACGTCCGCCGGCCGGACTTCGCCGAGACCGGCCGCAAGGCCCACCGGGCGCACTACCAGAAGCCGGGCCGCTGCGTCGCCTGCGAGGTGCTCCTGGACGTGCTGAACCAGACGTTCGACGCGGGGGTCACGGCGGCCGTGCGGGCGGTGGGGCTATGAAACATCTTCCGGTGGTTCGCGATTCGTATGAGCGACCCGATCTTTGCGGACCATGCGGAGATGCCAAGGCGTCTTGCTGCCACTCTGCGCCAGGCGCGGCACTGCCAGAAGACTTCGGCGCTCCCGATCGGGCAGAGATGCATCGGCTTCTGCGGGAGCGTCTCGCTTCCGGTGCATGGTCGGTCGATTGGTGGGAAGGCGACCCGCGCCCGGATCACAGCCGTCTGAGCGACGCGATGGTCGGGTCGGCGTACTACCTCCGCCCGGCTACAACGCAAGGGCGCGGGCGCCTGCGAGACGGGTCGTGGGGCGGCCCCTGCAACTTCCTGACGGCCGCAGGTTGCGCGATCTTCGACCACCGCCCGTCCGGATGTCGTGGGCTTGAACCGCTTCCCCTGCCGGAACGGATCGCGAACGAGGGATGTGTCGTCCGGTATGGCTCAAAGCAGGACGCCTGCGTGGCGTGGATGCCGTACCGAGATCTGATCGACATGGTCCTGGATGAACTAGACCCGTAGCGCGCGCCGCCTCTGGGTCTGACCGCCGTCGGGCCCCGCACGGTCCGCACTACCGCGACCACCAACGAACCGAGGAGAAAGAACATGGAAAACGTCGAGGTCATCAAGCCCCAGCCCCGCACCCTGGACCGCGTTCACGGCGAGTACGCCGGGATGTCGGCCGCCGAGCGGGAGAACAAGGCCCGGGCGAAGCTGCAGGAGCGGATCAACAAGGGACGCGAGAACGCCGTCGCCGCGCTCGCCCGGGTCGAGCGCGAGGTCCCCGTTGACGCGGTCGTCCGCGCGACGGCCCTGAAGGTCTGGGCGAACGCCGACGGCAAGTTCAAGCTCGGCCAAATCGGCGACGCCGCCGGCCACCTCGGAGACTTCCACGAGCACGCGCTCGGCCAGGTCGCCGAGCGGGCGGGGTTCCCTCGTAAGTACCTCGGTGAGCTGCGCGGGACGGACTGGGGGCGCGACCTCGTCGGCCGCAACCTGAGCGAGCTCCTCGCGCACCAGGACGACGACGCGAAGTTCCTCGTTCGCCGGGTCGACGGCGTCGTCCGCGGCGTCCTCGGGCGGAACTACCGGACCGACGACAGCCGCCCGGCGCTCCAGGCCATCATGGAGGTCGCCCGCGTCGCCGGCGCCGTCATGATCGACGGCTACGCGCTCGACACGCGCTGCTCGTTCCGGATCGTCAAGCCGGAGCCGATCGAGGTCTTCCCGGGCGAGTGGGCGATCATCGGCGCCGACTACCGGACGAGCGACTACGGGAACGGCGGGCGCGAGCTCCGCGGGTTCATCGAGCGGCTCCTCTGCCTCAACGGCGCGAGCGTCACGGCCCAGTTCCGCCGCGTCCACATCGGCGCCCAGCTCGACGAGACGACGTTCTCGAACCGGACCCGCAAGCTGAACGAGGACTTCACCCGCAGCGCGATGACCGACGCCGCCAAGGCCCTCCTCGGCGCCGACGCCATCAAGGGGATGATCGAGCGGGTCCGCGAGGCGAACGCGACCGAGCTGGACGCCGACAAGGCGCTGGCCTCGCTCCGGAAGGTCGTCGGCAAGGCCGAGGAGAAGCTGATCGTGGACAAGTACAACTCGCCCGACGTCGAGATGCTCCCGCCGGGTAACACGGCCTGGCGCTTCTCCAACGCGATCTCCTGGCTGGCCAACCAGGACGGCATGGACGCCGACCGCAAGCTGGACCTCCAGGTGCTCGCGGGCTCGTTCGTCGGGGGCGCGGGGGAGAAGCAGGCCGCGTAGCTGGCGGATCCCGCCTCGGGCCCGGAGCTTCGGTTCCGGGCCCGCACGGGGTCCACCAGATGCCAACACGCCAGAACGCCGTAGCTACCTGCTCCTGCGGGGCCAAGTGGGGAGACACCCGCCGCGCAGAGCGGGGGGACTTCCAGATGGGAGACGACTACGGAACCCTCGCCGAGCGGATCATCGTCACCTCCAAGGTCCCCGAGATGCTCCGCCACCACCGCCTCGGGCACCGGCTCACGGGGCACGGCCGCAAGTGGATGGAGGTGATCGCCAAGGCGGCCAATGAGATCGCGATCCGAGAAGGATCCCGACCGTGAACCACCAACCAGGAGAACGCCCGATGAACGCACACGCCAAGCAGCCATTCAACGCGCCCAGACTCATCCCGTCAGGCCCCGCCAAGATCACAACCTGGGGCCAGGCCCTCCGTCAGTGCCGAGAGCGAGCCGGGTTCACACTCCGAGAGATCGCGGGCCACGCGAGCACCGGCGCCGGAGAGGTCGACAAGTGGGAGGCAGGCCTCGGGTTCCCGAGCAGCTACCAGCTCAAGGGGATCTACACGCTCAAGGGGATGCGGGTCCTGACGACGTTCCAGCACCTCCTCCCGGAGAGATCCCGCGACCCCGAGCCAGCCGCCACGCCGCCCGCGCCCGCCGTCGCCACGCCGCCCGCGCCCGCCGCCGTGATCGATGCCGGCTCCCTCGTCGTCATCCCGCCCTCGCGCCCCAACATCCGGAACTTCCGGGACGCGCTCCGATACCTACGCGAGGAGGTCGAGAAGATCGGACAGCGCGAGCTGGGCGCCCTGGGCGGCGTCCACGGCTCAACGATCAGCGGCTGGGAGATGGGGCTCATGCTCCCGATGCAGGCGAACTACGACAAGCTCCTGGAGCTGATCCCGGCGCTGCGCGACTACCCCAAGCCGCGCGGCCTCAAGGATGGATCTCCCCGCGGCAAGGCTCCCGCCTCCGCCCCGCGCTCGCCCGCCGAGGAGGCCGGCGCCGCCTACGCGCGCGCCCTGGTCGCCGCAGAGCAGGCCCGCGGCGAGCACAAGGCCGCGATCGAATCCGTCCGAATCGCCGAGGCCGCCGTCAAGGCCGCCGAGGCCGCCGTCACCGAAGCCGAGAACAACCTGCTCGCCGTCGCGCGGGCGTAACCTCAAGGAGCCCCCGCCATGGACACCGAGACCATCACCGACCTCCGCAGCGTCGCCGAGCAGGTTGGCCGCAGCCTGGACGCCCTGGACGCCGCCGGCGCCGCCGCGCTCGCCGAGCGGGCCACCATCCTCCACGAGGTCATCCAGGCGGTCGGCCCGGCCCTGCGGGCGCTCGCCTCGCAGGTCGGCCTGGCGTCCGTCACCACCAGCGCCGGGACGATCGTCGAGCCGGCCCCCTGGCGCGGGCTCTACCTGGGTGGCGCGGGGCCCACCACCGGAGCGCCGACCGTCCGCGGGCCGATATCGTCCCGCGGCCGCTACTCGGGGACGCGGCTCATGCTGCGCCAGGACGGGGAACTCGTCGAGCTGGTCTACGACGGCCCCTGGTCCACCGTCCCAGGCGAGGTATCTCGCTGGAAGGCCACCGAGCGCATCGTCAGCCCCGTGGAGGCGGTCAAGACCTACGGCCTGGACCGCCTCATCGGCGAGATGGAGACGGCCCTGCGCAAGCAGTTCCAGGCCGACAAGACGTCCAGCGGGGCGGAGCGGCGGGTTGCCAAGCTGGCGGATGAGGCCGACCGCCTGCGGGCCCTGCGGATCCTGATCCGGGGTTGGCGATGAGGATCACCCTCGACCTAGAGCAAGGCGGAGCTCGCGCCATTGTCGCCCCCATGAACGGCCACCTCCCGCCCTACCGGATGGACGTGACGGTGCCGGGCGGAGCCGAGTCCACATTCGTCGGCCTCCCCACCGCGGCCTCGTGCGTCGAGAGCTTCGTCTCATGGCTGCGCGGGCGGGGCTCCAACCCCGAGATCGACACTGTCTGGGGGTGGTCGCGCATGGCGGCGGCGGTCGACCAGCCGGCGGCAGGGGGCTCGTCGTGAGGGTTCCACGTGGAACGGCCGCCTTCGCCGCGGGGCTGGCGGTCATGTGCCCGAACTACCACGTCATCGCTGCCACCCTGGCCCAGATCGGCCTGGGCACCTTCAGCCCCGAGGAGCTTCGGGCGGCCGCCGAGCAGTGGTGCGACGAGAACACAAGGCGCGACGCGGTGCCGATGCGCGAAGCGATCCGCAGGACTACGCCACAGGAGGCGTCATGAAGACCGGAGCCGGGCTGAACCGCCACCGCTCGAAGCAGGATGTCGGGACGCCGCCGGAGTTCCTGGCGGCGCTCGTCGACCGCTTCGGACCCATCAACCTGGACCTGGCCGCCAACCAAGAGAACCGGGTTTGCGAGCAGTGGCTGGGGCCCGGATCTCAGCTTGGCGAGGACGCCCTGGCGGTCGACTGGGCGATGCTCCCCGAGCGCGGCGTGGTCATGGGCCACTGGTTCCTGAACCCGCCGCACGGGAACGTCGCGCCGTTCGTGAAGAAGTGCGCCGAGCAGGCCACGTCGATGCCTGGGGCGATAACCGTCCTCGTCCAGGCCGCGGTGGGGACGAACTGGTTCGCAGACCACGTCGAGGGGAAGGCGCTCGTCGAGCCGATTCGCCCCCGCCTCAAGTTCGTCGGCCAGAAGGACCCGTACCCGAAGGATCTGATGATCTTGGTCTACGGCCGGTGGGAGCGCCCTGGCTTCCACACCTGGCGATGGGACGAGGGCTGCCCGTTCTGACCCGAGCTTGACCCACGCCCCCGCGCGCGGCACCATCCGGGGCGATGGATCGAGCGCGGGGCTGCGACGTCTCCCACTGGAATCCCCCGCGCGACTGGGTCGCCCTCAGGCGCGCCGTCGACTTCGTCGGGATCAAGACATCCCAGGGCGAGACGAACACCGACCCCGCCCTGGCGGCCGACATCGCCGGCGCCCGCTCGATGGGCTTCGAGCTGGTCTGGTACTACCACGTGGCCGGGATCGGCGACGCGCGCGGGCAGGCGAAGCGGGTTCTGGACCTGGTGGGCCCGCTCTACCCGAACGAGCGGATCACGCTCGACACCGAGCGCTCCAGCGTCGTGCCGTTCGACTACCTGGACGAGTTCTTCGACCAGCTCCTGGCCGATGTCCCGGACCGCCAGCCCTGCCTCTACACGTCGAACGGCTACTGGGTCGGAAATCAGTACCCGGCGACGTGGGACCTGGCCGACAAGATCGCGCTGTTCCTGCCGCGCTACGACTCGGGCGACCAGGAGCCGCTTGTCCCCGCGCCCTGGCTTGCCGCCGGCAAGAGTTGGGCGATGTGGCAGTACTCGCAGACCGGGCGGGAGCCAGGGATCGGCGGCAACGTCGACCTGGACGTCTGGAACGGCGACCTCGCCTCGCTCCGCACCTTCGCCGCCCTGGTCCCCGCCGGCGCGCCGTACATCAAGAGCCCCTGACCCTGCCTCTTCCCAGGAGCGCCGCGCCGCCTTCCTGAGAGGGGGTCAGCGCGGCGCCCTGGGCGTCTGGCGGTCGGTTGTGCGCACGGGGTAGAGCGTAGTCACCATTGCGCGCGCGGTCAAACCGGGTGCATCCTGGGGCCTTGCCGAAAGAAGCCGAGGCGAGGAAGTCGAAGCCCATCCCCGGGGCCGAGCTGGAGGAGACGCCGACGGAGCTGGTGGCACTGGCCTCCCTCAAGGATCACCCGCGCAACTACAAGCAGCATCCCGACGCCCAGATCGAGCACATCGAGGAGGCGATGCGGGTCGCCGGCGTCTACAAGAATGTCGTCATCGCCCGCGAGGGGACGATCCTCATGGGCCACGGCGTGGTCAAGGCCGCCCGCCGCGCCGGTCGCAAGAAGATCAGCGCGCGCCGCCTCCCGCTCGCGCCCAGCGACCCGCGCGCCCTGAAGCTGGTCGCGATCGACAACGAGGTAGGCAACCTCGCCGAGCGTGACGAGGACGGCTTGGCCGCGCTCCTCCGCGAGGTAGTCGCCACCGACGGGCTCCTCGGCACCGGCCTTGACGGCGAGCAATGGGCCGCGCTCGTCACGCCGGCGACGCCTGACGCGCCTCCCGGCAGCCTAGCCGAGCAGTTCCTGGTTCCGCCCTTCTCGGTGCTCGACGCGCGACAGGGCTACTGGCAAGAGCGCAAGCGGGCATGGCTCTCGCTCGGCATCAAGTCGGAGCTTGGCCGAACCGCCCCGATTGGGGGGGGGCCGATGCCGCTGGATCGAGCGAAGAACGCTCACGTAAGGAGGGGGCGAGAAAGCCCCGGCGGCAACCCGAGGCCGGCGATGAAGCTCGGGCGGAACGGCAAGATCATGCGCGGTGACGGAGCGGGGCATCCGCTGTGAAGCAGTTCGGGCGTACGTTCGGGCAAGACCTGATGCGCGGCGAGCACGTTGTAGGGGGGGGCAGCGCGTGAAGAAAAAGGGAGCCTTCAATCCACCCGGCAACACCTCCAATACGGAGGCTGGCAGCATTCTGAATGCTGCCAGCGGGACGTCGATCTTCGATCCCGTCCTTTGCGAGCTGGCCTATCTCTGGTTCTCGCCCAAGGGCGGAACTGTCCTCGACCCGTTCGCTGGCGGCAGCGTGCGCGGAATCGTCGCCTCCAAGGTCGGCCGGAAGTACGTCGGGATTGATCTTCGAGAGGAGCAGGTATCGGCCAACCGACAGCAGGGGAAGGTGATCTGTGGCAACCATGCGCCGATCTGGATCGTTGGCGATTCGGTCGACGTGGCGGCGCTGGCTCCAGGGCAGGTCGACTTCGTGTTCACCTGTCCGCCGTACGGTGACCTGGAGGTCTACAGCGACGACCCGCGAGACCTGTCGACGCTCGGCTACGACGCGTTCGCCGAGAAGTACCGGCAGATCATCGCGGCGAGCGTCGCGCAACTCCGCCAGGATCGCTTCGCATGTATCGTCGTGGGAGATTTTCGGGACCGCAAAGGCTTCTATCGCGGCTTCGTGCGAGACACGGAGCTGGCGTTCGAGGCGGCTGGCGCGCGGCTCTACAACGAAGCGATCTTGGTGACGGCCGTCGGGTCGTTGAGCATCCGGGCCGGACGCCAGTTCGCCGCCGGTCGCAAACTAGGGAAGACCCACCAGAATGTACTGGTCTTCTGCAAGGGCGACCCGGCCAAGGCAACGAAAGCCTGCGGCAAGGTTGAAATCTCACTAGAACTGGCCGAGCCGGGCGCCTCCGAATAGCCCTGGACGGCGGCAACGATAGATATTATTGTCCGTTCATGACCACCAGCCAGATCAGGGAGAAGGCCGAGGAGCTGGGCGCGCGCGGGATCGACGCCCGCACCATCACCGTCAACTTCGAGTGCGCCCAGGGGCGGCCGCTCAATCCCGAGGAGGCCGCCGCGGTGATCGACGGCTGGCGCGCCTCGGCTCCGGCCCGGCACCAGCGCTACCGCGACAAGGCCCAGGAAGCCGCGGACGCCGTTCGCTCCGGCGGGTAGGCCCGCTGACCCAGGCGGTGGTACCATCGCCCCATGAGCGAGAACGACCCCGTCCCCGACTTCGAGTTCTGGGTGGGCGACGACAACGTCCCCATGGCCTTCACGGTCACCGATGCCTTCGGGTCCTATATCGACATCACGGGGGCGACCGTCACGCTCCACGTCGGGCCCCTGAACGAGACGGTAGCGGCGGTCGACCTGGTCGGGTCGGTGGCGGGGACGACACCCCAGACCAAGGCTCAGTACCTCTGGCGCGCGACCGACCTCGGCTCGCCCCAGGTACCGGGCGACTACCAGGGGAACTTCCTCATCCAGCAGCCGGCGGGGGGCGAGCGGATTACCTGGCCGCCGGACCGCTCGCTGCTGATCCGGCTGAACCCGCAGGTCCCGTGACCGGGGCGGCGTAATGTTCGTGGCGGAGGGAAACCCAGCCATGAACATGAAGACCGTGAAGAACCTGTCGGACGTCTCGCTCGCCGGGGTGAGCGTCGAGTTGGAGAAGACGGATGGCAACGTAACCGGCGTCATCATCACCGACGGCAAGGGCGGCAGGCTCGTCGCCCGCAAGACCGATTGGGGAATGACGGTTCTCGTCCCTGCGCCGCCGAAGATGGTCAAGCGCCACCGGATCGAGGGGAAGCTGAAGGGCATCCCGTTCCGCGAGGATTTCGAGCACGCCCATCAGGCAACCCAGCGGCTCGTCGAACTTGGCCTGGAGAATGACCCGATGGAGGGGACCATCAAGGAGGTCGAGATTCCCGAGGAGATGGTGGACTGATGGGCCTCCGCCTGCCTGCCGGACCCAAGGGCCTCGTCGTCGCGATCCAGTTCTGGGCCGGGGACCAGGCCAAGGCGCTCCGGCTGGCACGGCTGCTGGCGGCGATCGAGCCGCGCCCGCGCGGCGACGTCACGATGCTCCTGATCTGCCGCAAGGACACGACGCGCGCGGAAATCGCGTTCCCCGACGCGGTCGAGAAGCTGTCCAAGCGCTTCCCGGTGATGGTCGCGCGCTCGGCCCGGGATGGAGAGGGCCACCCCGCCGGCTGCAACGCCCTGGCCGGCGGGACGCTCGACCACCTGGCGGGGCTCTGGCGGGACGGCTTCGCGCGCTCCGCCGTGTTCCTTGCCGAGGCCGACGGGTGCCCGCTGCGCGCCGATTGGCTGGACCGGCTGCTGGAGGAGCACGAGCGGACGATCGCCGCCGGCAAGTCCGTGACGGGTCCCTACATGGGCGGTCGGCCGCACATAAATGGATCGATGGTTCTCCAGGTCCCCTGGTGGATCGACCACCCATCGGTCCAGGTGACGCCCCCCGAGCAGGCGTGGGACCTCTACCACCGCGATGCGTACCTGGCGGCGGCGCGCCCGACCAAGCTGATCGCGAACATCTGGGGGTCGCGCGGGTGGACCGCGGAGCAGCTCGGGCCGATGTCGCGCGAGGTCGCCTGGCTGACGGGGACGAAGGACGACTCCGCCTTCGCCTGGGCGGCTCAGTCCTGCACCGGCTGGAGCCGCGAGCGGTCGCTGCACATCTCCTACTCGAAGGAGGCGGACTTCGAGGAGCGTAAGCAGACGTCGGCCTACCTCGCCAACGTCCAGGCCATGGGCCAAACCGACATCGACTGGCTGAACGAGCAGGAGCGGCGCGCGCCGTGACATGCGGCGTGTGCGGGGCGGACTTTCCCGCCGAGTTCCTCGGACCCGGCGGCGCGGAGTTCTGCCTGATCCTGCACCGGGACGCGGAGCATAACGGCGCGCGCGACCTGGAGGACATCCTGGCGATGCGTGAGGCCGACGAGGTCGTTCCCTTCCCGCGGCTCGCCCCCGCCCACGGCATCTGGAGCACGGAGCCGAGGAACGATCGGGCCAAGGCCGCGAACGCGCGCGCGGGGTTCTCGCCGTGAGGCACTACGCCACCGCCGCCCCGGCCTGGCAGGCATGCGTCCTCTACGAGTCGATGAAGCGGCACTGCCGCCCGTTCGCGCTGCACGTCCTGGCGACCGACTACGAGCCGATCGCCGACATCACCGCCGAGGATCGCCAGCTGATCTTCACGCGCGGGTCGGACCTCGTCGCCAGGTACCCGCACCTCGCGCGGCTGCCTGGGCGCCCGCGCAACCCGAACGAGTACAACTGCTCGGTGCGCTGGCGCTGGTTCGCCGACCTCGCCTCTGCGCACGGTCAGATCATGGCGATCGACGGGGACATGTGGTTCTGGTCGTCGCCGGAGGCCCTCTGGCAAGAGCTGGAGGTGTCTCCCGCGCCCTGGGCCCTGACGGAGCACCGCTTCGCGCCGGCCGCGCGCGGGCTCCAGGGCGTGACGCAGGAGAGCCACGGGAAGTTCGGGCGCTTCAACGGCGGCTGGGCGTGGTTCCGCGACCCCGCGCCGGCGATCTTCATGGCAAACCACGCCGAGCAGTGGGCCTACCAGGGGTTCCTGGAGCTGCTCGACGGGCGCGTGATCTTCGGGGACCAGGGTTGGCTGGCGCTGATCGACGAGATCATCCCGGCGCACGTCATCAAGAATCCCGGCGTCAACCTCGCGCCCTGGAACCTCCGCGCCTCGTGCGATGGGATCCTGGCGGCCGAGCCCGGCGATCCGCCCCGCATCTTCCGGCGCGGCCCGCCGTGGACGTTCTGCGACGTGGTCCTCTACCACTACTCGTCGCTCAAGCTCGACGACGCCGGGGAGGTCATCCAGTACGCCGATGCGAGCTACGCCGTCCCTGGCGCCGCCAAGGGGCCGCTGTACGATCCGTACATCGAGGAGGTCCGCCGTGTCCGACGATGAGGAGACGAAGTTCAGGGTCGCGAGGAGCACCGCCGAGACACGCCTCAAGCTTGCGGTGGCGACCGGGCGCTGGCGGGACGCGGCCCGCGAGGCAGAGATGTGCGCCGACCTGGACGACCGCGTGAAGGCCGGGCGCGCGGCCGCTGGTCCGCGGAACATCGTCGGCCGGGTAAAGGCGCGCGGATGACTATCGCGGCGAAGATCCAGGTGATACATCGGATCGCGTGCGAAGCGTGCGGTGGTCACTTCGGGTCGATCGACCACCTGAAGCTGGGCTCCCCCTTCGGTCCGTGGTCGTGTCGAAATACCGACTGCAACCAGGAGGTCCGCGGGACCGTGACGGCGGACGGCGCCGACGTGACCTTCTCGACCAGAGAGCGGAAGGGGCGCCTCTACCTCGTCCGGATCGGCGATGTCTATTTCGTCTTGCGGAACCAGTACAGCTCCGCGACGCCAAGCGACCACGACGATTACTTCATCCACTCCCATCAGTGCCCGACGAACCTCATCCAGGACGCGATCGCGGTCTTCGATGTCGATGGATCGGACCCCCACGGCATCTTCCGGCTCGTCTCGTCGATCCCCTTCACGCATGAGGCCGAGGACGTCCTCTGCGAGATGAGCGACCTCGCCTCGCTGTTCGCGTTCTTCAAGACCGACGGGACGCCGCTCCCGACCGCATGGCCCGAGGAGGACAAAGGCGTCCTGAATTTCATCGCCCAGGCGCAGCGCGAGGAAACGGCCCGGAGGGCGCCGAAGGCATGACCGGAGCGATCCTATCCTGGGGCTGCGAGGGCTCGACCACGGACAACCTCCTGCGCCTCGTCACGCGCCACCGCGTCTCCCGGGTCGTCGACCTCCGCCCGAAGCAGGTCCGCACCCCCGGATTCGGCGCCGAGCGCCTGGAGACGCTCCTGGGCGTCCGGGGCGTCGGGTACGAGCGCCGCGCCGACCTCGGCCCCTCGCCCGACTTGGCCGCCGTTGGTCGGCTCTACACCGAGGCGCGCTCTGGGCACCGCCTCCTCGTCCTGGGGCACGAGAAGCTCCCCGCCGACTGCCGGGCCCAGCGTGGCCAGCTCCTCTCAGCCATCGCCGGGGAGGCAGCCCTCTACGCGCGGTCTGGGATGGGGCGGATCATCGAGGCGATCGAAGTGCTCCATTTCCTGGGGCCAGCGCGCGGCACGGCGCGGTTTTCCGCCGTCAACGTCATGGTCGAGCAACTCGCCGCTACAGGGACGCAGTGAACAAGGACGTCGTGAACGTCCGCCGGCGCCGGGATGATGAGCCGTGCGAGTAGTGTGGTGCCGCTCCGGGGAAGGCGTGCAGGCTCCGTGACTGGCCGGCCTACCTGACGCGCCTGCCCCACCTTGTGGGCGACCGCGTGGAACCCGGATCTAGGGCGGTCGCCTGTCCTCGCTCCGCTGCGCCGCCGGCGTAACCTAGGATCGTGACAACGGCAGCACACGGAGACCCCCGTATGAGACGCAAGCGGGGGACTGAAACGGATTTCGGTGCCTAACCCAGCCAACACGCCCAAGAACAGAAAGGACAGACCATGACGCCATCGCCGGGAAGAATCGTTCACTACATGCTGACCGAGCAGGACGCCGCCGAAATCACGCGCCGCCGCACCACCGAAGTCGCCATCGCCCAGCGCATCGAGGCCGGTCGGTGGCCCATCGGAGCGCAGGCGCACATCGGCAACCCGGTCGCGGCCGGCGACGTCTACCCCGCGATGATCGTGCGGGTGTTCCAGCCCAGCGACGTCGGCACGTCGAACCTGCGCGTGTTCCTCGACGGCTCGGACGAATACTGGGCCACCTCGCGCGGCCAGGTCATCGCCGACTCCACCGACAAGGCGGGCTGCTGGTTCGAGCCGCCGCGCGTCTAGTAGCACCCCGCGCGCAGCGATTACCTATCAACCCGCGCGGACCATGGACGCCCCGCTGAGACGCAAGCAAGGAGGAGAGTGATGATGACCATTAGCAAGGACCAACTAACGAAGATTCTGGCCGCGCACAAGGAGTGGCGGGCGAGCGGTGGCCGATCTGGCGCCCGCGCGGACCTGGCCGGCGCGAACCTGGCCCGCGCGGACCTGGCCGACGCGTACCTGGCCGGCGCGGACCTGGCCGGCGCGGACCTGGCCCGCGCGAACCTGGCCCGCGCGGACCTGGCCGACGCGTACCTGGCCGGCGCGGACCTGGTCGGCGCGAACCTGGCCGACGCGGACCTGGCCGACGCGTACCTGGCCGGCGCGGACCTGGCCGGCGCGAACCTGGCCGGCGCGAACCTGGCCCGCGCGGACCTGGCCGGCGCGAACCTGGCCCGCGCGGACCTGGCCGACGCGTACCTGGCCGGCGCGGACCTGGCCGGCGCGGACCTGGCCCGCGCGGACCTGGCCGACGCGTACCTGGCCGGCGCGGACCTGGCCGGCGCGGACCTGGCCCGCGCGCCGCAGCCCCGGAAGACCCGCGAAGAATGGGAGGCGAACCGCGCCAGGACGGCGGCGGAGCGGGCAAGGCGCTACCGCGAGAAACACCCAGACGTTCCCGTGGTCGAAGCGCTCGACGCGAAGATCCTAGCGGTCATCGAGTCCGGTGAAGGCAAGCTGGAGATGGGCAACTGGCACTCCTGCGAAACGACCCATTGCCGCGCCGGGTGGGCGATTCATCTCGCGGGGAAGCCCGGCTATGAACTGGAGGTCAAGTACGACTCGGCCGTTGCGGGGCGGATGATCTACCTAGCCTCCACCGGTCGCGCCCCGCACTTCTACGCCACAAACACCGCCGCCCTGGAGGACATCAAGCGGTGTGCCGGGACCCCCGTGAACCCATGACCACGACAGACCCAACGACTAGGAAGGGAGGGTAGGACCCCATGGGCGGCGACGAACGAGGTTGGAACGCGATTGTTGGACAGAAAGCAAAGGAGGCCGAGATGGGTTACGGATGCCAGAGAGAGTTTCACCTCAACGAGTTTCACCGCGCAAACTACGAGCGCCAGCGGGAAGCGTTCGCGCCGCCTCACCCGCTGATGGCGCTAGTGGCGTGCGTGCAAGAGGAGGTCGGCGAGCTGGCGGCGGCGGTGCTCGGCGTGACCGGCGAGAAGAAGCGCAAGGCGCACCTGACGAACGACGACGTGCTCGACGCGGTCGCGGACGCCATGACGTACCTGTCCCTCGTGGCCAGCAACGTTGGGTGCATGGACCTGGAGACCCTGCTCGGTAAGACCTTCAACATGGTGAGCGAGCGGGCCGGATCGAAAATCACCGTTCGCGTCGGGTAGGACCCCATGGAGACGAAGGTGTGCGAGAAGTGGTGCGGGGAAATCCGAACCCATGCCAAGCACGGCTGGATGTGCGGACGTGGCCTGAAATGTTTTCAGACAGAGGAAGGTGTGCTGCCATGTCTTTGCCAAAGCGGATGCGTTCGGAATCCAAATGGCTCCCTGCACCCAGCCAAGGCGGACGGGGAGCTGACGCGTGCGAAATTCTTGCAGGCGTGCGAGGACATCGCTGCCGGGCGCAAGGTGGAATGCCGTTACGTGGCCACTGGCGGGACGTGGGTCGACATGAATGACTTCGACGCCTTTTCGCCGAAGGACATCTCTCGCGGCGCCTGGGACTTCCGCCTCAAGCCCGAACCCGCTCCCGCTCCAGTCTCACGGGCGAGGGAGCTGGCAGGCGAGGTGGGGCTGCGGCCAGAGGGCGTCTATCCGGCTCATGAAGTGCGTGAGTTCATCGTGTGCCACGGGGAACGCCTTGTACGGGAAGTACTGGAGCGGGTGAAGTGGAAGTTCTACTCGAACGTGCAGTACACCGGCGAGGAGATACTGACGGGGCTCAAGGCGGCCGAGCGCGAGTACCTCGGGGAGGGACGCAATGGCTGAAGCCAGGATTACGTTTGAGCGGCAGCCGAACGGGACCTATCGAGCCTGGACCAGCACCGACGGATTCCAATCGGTCAACTGGGACCCCAGACGCGGTCGGCAGGCAGTTCTGGCGGCTACGTGGTCGTACGGCTCCGGCGAGGTTTTCCGGCGCGAGGCCACAGAAATGATCCGCAGCTTCGGGCGCGCGTGCCGGTCCTGTAGCTACCTGGAGCTGGAGCACAACATCGACGGAGAGGAGAAGGCGCCATGCCGGATGTTCGTATGATCTCCTCCCGTGACTTCGTTCAGGGGCTCATTGGTGCGCTGGAGGCGTGCGGCTTCGACGACGAGTATGGCGGCCGTAGGTGCTGCCCCGCCTGTCTCCGCTGGGTCGAATACTGCGACGCGGAGCCGAACTGGAGCGAGGAGGGGGATTGCCGCGGGGCCATCGCTCGCCGTGCCCTGGCCGCAGCGGGGAACCGAGAGGGGCTGGCCGAATCCCATGAGGCGGTCGAGGCGCTCGACGACGCGCTGGAGAACGAGTTGCCCGAACTGTCGCTTGGCGCCCGAAGCAGGATAATCGACGAAGCGCTACAGGGCTTGGAGGGCCTGCTCTTCGGCACCCCTGTGTCTACGGCCGAGAGGAAGGACGTGAACCGTGGGTGAACCTTGGCCGCTCAAATGTACCGCCTACGTCGATCGATTCGCGCGACAGGTTCTGTGCTCAGCCTCGACGGACATGGCGCGAGCTGAATCAGAGGGATGGATGACGTGGATGACGACCCCCGCGACGAAGCGACCGGGAGAGGTTCTATGCCCGGTTCATCGTCCAGCGGGCACCCCTGCGTCTACTACTGAGAGGAAGGAGGGATGAGATGGGCGACGACGAGAAGAAGCGAGCGCTGGCGCTGGGAAAACGATTCATGGACGCGTGGATGCTCTTGAGCGTTCACGGCCTTCTGTCCGATTCGGAAACTCGGGCCGCGAACAAGCGGATAGCAAAATGGGCCGCGAAGCATGGCCTGGAAATCGTACGTGACCCGCTTACCCGTGCGAGGGCAGCATGACCACCACCAGGACGCCAGGAGCGCTGGCCCCTTGTCCGTTTTGCGGGTCCGAGGTGCGGGCGTTGGTCCACGACTTCAACACCGCCTACGTCGAGTGCGCGAACTGCCTCGCCCGCGGCGGATCGCATTCGGTCGGACCTCACGCGGTAAAAAAGTGGAACCGCCGCACTCCCAGCCCAGGAGCCGGAGACGACGAGACGTACCCCTGTGCCGACTGCGGCAAACCGCGTACGAAGGCCGAGGGCGGAACCGTGTTCACCGTCTGCGATGCGTGCTGGGAGAGGCACTACGGGAAGCCGCGGGGAGCCGGGGACGGGGCAGGGATGGGGACGAGGGAGCCGCTGGAACTCGCCGAACAGCTCTACGAGGAAATGGTGCGCGACCACAGCGGGCTATTGAGGGTTCGTCGGTTGACAGACGCAATCATCGCCCGGGACGCCGCCTGGACCGCATCCCTCGAAGCCGACCGCGCCGCTCACACCGCCGAGTTGGAGCGGGTACGAGCGGAGACCGCTGCAAGCTGGGCCGGGGCGGTCAACGAAACCCTGGCGTTCTTCGAGAAGGTGCAGGGCGACTTGAGCGGGCTCGTCGCCGCATTCGATGCCTACTGGCATCAGGTGAACGGCGCCGGCCCACCGTCGCTCGCCGTCTACAACCAGATGGTCGACGCGACCGGAAAAGCCAAGGCCGGTCTTGCTGGCGCCGATGCCTTCCTGGCCCGCATCCGCTCCCTCGCCACTCACCCCCCAGTACAGCCGAAGGAGGGCCGCTGACATGGAGACGAGCGATGACGACTTGGCAACCGAGGACACGCGCGTGCTGGCCGGTGCGCTGCGAATGGCCCGCGCCCAAGTCGCCTCCCTAACCCAGCGCCTCGGAGAGGTAGAGTCCGACGTCCTGCGCCTCCAGGGAGAGCTTGCGGAGGCGAGGGGACTGCTGCACGACGTGGCAGTCCGATACGGCGGCGAGCACGTCGACCGGGAAGCCGCAGAGTCCGCCCTCGTCGCGGCGCGGGGGCTATTGGAGGCCGATGACCTCGGCGGCGGGTGCATGACCAGTAGGTCAAGGGCCTGCTGGCATCCCGATGCTCCGTGCTGGAGGCACCGCGTACGTGCCTTCCTGGACCTACGCCCCGAAGAGAAGGAGACCGACCGATGAACGCTGACACCGTGCCAAACTCCCCGCTTGCCCAAGCCATCCTGAATGCCCTCGTCGACAGCCGGGCGGGACAGAACTACTACGACGACACGCGGTTGATTCTGGGCGTGCTGGAGAAGCAACACGACTTACGCTGGGCGGCCCGCGAGACCCTGCTTGGCCGGGTCGTAGAGTGGTCCGTCGACGGCGGCCCATGGGAGCTGTTCATCACCGGAAGCTCTCCCGAGGGTCTGACCGTCGGGATGTCGCTGGCTCGGCTGGCGGCGTTCCTGGACCCGGCTCGCGTGAGGTTCCGGCTCGCCACGGAGACCCGATGAAGCCCGTAACGCATGATCAGGCCAAGCTCGCCGTCCTGATGACGACTTCGAACGACGCCGAAGACAGGCGCGTGGCTCGGCTCGACCTCGACGCCTACATCTCCCAGCAAGAAGCCCTGGCCTCGCGCCCTACGGGGAGCGCTGGCCTGTTCACGACGGCCACAGGCCCAGCGTGTGAGCGGTGCGGGTCGCCGGTGCTGGGTGACGGGTCGTACGGGAACTGCCGCCAGCCCCCGGAGAGCTCCACCCGGGGGTGCGGCGGTACCAAGGTGCGTGGCGGGAAGGCCGGCGGACCCCGGTGCTTCGGCTGCCCCGATTGCCAGCCCCGCCCCACCCGGGAGTGCGAGACGTGCGGGGGGGCGAAGGTCGTGCGGTCGTTCCATCATGCGGCGATTGCCTGCCCCGACTGCACCCCGAGGGAGCCGATCCGATGAGGGTCGCGGTCGTAGGAAGCAGGGGGTTCGCCGACATGGAGATGGTGCGCAGGTACGTCCGGGCGCTGGACTTCGGCACGGTCCTGGTTTCTGGCGGTGCCCGCGGCGTCGACCGGATCGCCGAGACTGAGGCGCGGAAGCAGGGCATCGCTGTCGAGGTTTACCCGGCCGACTGGTCAGGTCTCGGCAAGTCAGCCGGATTCCGTCGGAACGTGACCATCGTGGAGAAGGCGGATGCAATCGCGGCGTTCTGGGACGGCAGGTCCCGTGGAACGAAGCACACGATCGACTTGGCGAAGAAAGCCGGGAAGACATGCGCCGTGTTTATGGCGCCTGAGCAGCTCCCCAGGGGGGATCCGTAGAGGTTAGAATCTCCCCCATGCCCTCCCCCATCGGCATCCGCGTCCCCGTCCTCGGCTCCTGCTGCTCCAAGTGCGAGTACCAGGCTCCGGCCCCCAATGGCGACCGCTGCCAGAACCCCGACTACATCCGGTCCAGCTACCGCTGGAAGAAGGCTGGGGACGATCGCTTCGTCGACGGCAAGACCGGGCAGGTCATCGCCAACCCGGATGCGTTCTGCTGCAATTACTTCGACTGGGCGGCGCCCTGATCGCCCTCGTCACCAGCTCGGCGTAGTATCCCCCGAGGAGGATCCACATGGGCATGCAGCAATGGGAGAAGGTCTCGATCCACTGGTGCTGTACCCAGCGCTTGGCCGTCGGAATCGTTTGCATGACCGCGGCGTCCAGGGCGCTGTTCAACCGCGACGAGAACGGCAGGATCATCGGCGGAGCTGGATGCTGCGAGGCTTGCTGGATGGACGGGCGCCGCGACCCGCTGCCCGAACAGGCGAGGCGCGGCATCGTTGCCACGCTTCCCCCGCCGAAGGCCGCTATGACCAAGGGGGACCGCGTCGGCTCTTGCTCCCGCGACCACCGCCCCGACTCGGAGGCCGGCTGCCGCCTGGGCTGCGCCTGCACCATCCACAAGGCCGCCCGCCCGGCCCCGTACGTCCCGAGCATCGACGACTGGGACTTGCTCCCGGACGCCGGGCGCTGACCGCGCCCCGGGCCATCCATTGACGGTCCCCCGACCGTCGCGTTACCCTTGGAGCCGTGAAGTCGCGTAAGGTCGCGCCGGCCAAGGTCCCCCACGGCACACCCCGCAGTCAGGCTCAGATCCTCCGGCTGGTTGACGCCCTGGAGGACGCGATGCTGCTGAACATCCCCCGGGCCCGGTACGGGAAGGTCCTGGCCATCGCGGCGTTGCCGCCGGGAGCCGGAGCCGACGCCCAAGCCGAGGCCGAGCCGCTCCCCGACCGAACCGTTGACGACTATGTCGCTCGGGTGACCCAGCGCTGGAAGGACGACCCCCTACCCGGGCGCCGCGTGGCCCGCCAGCGGGCGATCCGGCGGCACTACAAGCGGCTGCCGGTCCTGGTGTCCAAGGGCCTCTACGGCGAGGTGGACAAGCTGGAGCGCCACCTGTCGCGCCTGGAGGGGACGGAGGCCGCCAAGGTCGTGCACATCGCCGGCGAGGGCGGCGGCCCCATCCAGACCGAGTCGACGGCCACTGCGGTGGTCCTGACATCCGGGGAGCGCCGCGCGCGCGCCGCGCAGCTCCTGGAGGCCGCCCGCGCCCGAGTGGCGGCTCAGGTCGCCGAGGCCGCAGCGAGCGACGAGGAGTAGCGTGCTCGATGGCCTGACCCCAGAGGTCTGGGAGGCGATGACCGAGGACGAGCGGGATGCGTTCTCGGGGGACGTGGAGGCGATCGCCGGCGGGGAGGGGCTGGCGGAGTTCATGACGCGGATGGCGCCGCACCGGCCGCCGCCGCCCCACCTCCGGCCGCTGATCAACGCCTTCGAGCGCGCGCGGGTCGAGCGCGACGTGATGGTCGGGGTCTCGATGCCCCCCGGGCACGCCAAGAGCTACCTCGTCATGCACGCCATCGCCTGGTGGCTCTCGAAGTTCCCCGGCGATCTGTGCGCGTACAACAGCTACAACGCCGACCAGGCCCTCGGAAAGAGCGCCCAGACCCGCATCCTGACCGAGATGGCGGGCGTCGAGCTATCGGAGGAGTCGAACGCCAAGCGGGAGTGGCGCACCACCCAGAACGGCGGCCTCGTCGCCGGCGGCATGGAGTCGCTGACCGGCAAGCGCATCCAGGGCCCACTGGTGATCGACGACCCCTACGCCGGGCCCGAGGACGCCAACAGCCGCGCCTACCGGGAGAAGGTGTTCGACGCCATCCAGGCCGTCGCGCTGACCCGCCTTGAGGGCGGCGCGCCGATCTTCCTGATCCAGACCCGCTGGCACCCCGACGACGCGATCGGGCGCCTGAAGCGGATGCAGAAGAAGGGGGACATCTCGGGCTGGCAGTTCATCAACCTGCCCGCGCTCGACGCGGATGGGAACGCGCTCTGGCCGGAGATGTACCCCGCCGAGTGGCTCAAGAAGAAGCAGCGCACGATCGGCGAGTTCAACTTCTCCGCCCTCTTCCAGGGTGAGCCGCGCGTTAAGGGGACGCGGTTGTTCGGAGCGCCGCACTACTACGACCCCAAGACGGTCAACTTCAACGACTGCCAGATTGGGATCGGCGCGGACCCGGCGGCCAGCGACTCGGAGACGGCGTGCTACTCGGCCGCGGTCTCGGGGCGCTTCCGTGGCGTCATCGAGGACGAGCGGATCCTCTACCTGACGGACGTCTACCACGAGCAGGTCACCGTCCCGCAGTTCTGCGACGACCTCCGCGGCTTCCAGGAGCGCAACGACGGCGCGATGGCGGCGGTGGAGGGGCCGGGCCCGGGGCGCGCGGTCATGGACACCATCTGGCGGGTCGACCCCCACGCCCGGATCGTCGCCAGCCCCGCCAAGGGCGACAAGTTCCAGCGCGCGCAGGGCGTCGCCGCCGCCTGGAACCAGGGGCGCGTGCTCGTGCCGCTCGGCAACCCCCCCTGGCTGGAGCCGTTCCTCTACGAGCTGGAGACCTGGACCGGCGTCAACGACCCATTCTCGGATCAGGTCGACGCGCTGGCCCACCTGTGGAACAACGGGCCGGAGATCTCGATCTTCGACGTCGCCTGAGCGGCGTAATCTAGGGTCATCCCGTGAGCGCTGACAAACCGACAACCGAAGCGCGGCAAGCCCACGCCTGGATCTGGCAGCGGGACGCCGGTGGCAACTGGACGCTAGTCGACATCGAGTACACCTACCTGGCATTCGTCTCCGCGATGAAGATGCGGAGCGCAAAGACCGGGGAGCCGGTGGACGTTCCGTCGGCGGGGACGCGGACCCTCATCGCCGCCGCTCCCGAGATGGAGGCGCTGCTGCGACACGTGGCCGCCGAGGTGCTCCCCGGTGAATACATCGGAGCCGCAGCACCTCGCGGGGTCGCGGAAGCTGCGCAAGAACTGATCTCCCATCTGGACGAGGCTCGCCATGGCTGAGCGGATGCGAAGGCATCTGCCCGATTGCCCAGGGTGCGGCGAGGAGCTTCTCCTGCGCGGATGGACGAAATGTGGCGATGCCGAATGTCCGGCTACCCGGATGACCGCAGCGCAGACAAAGCGCTTCGTTCGCTTCCGGACCGTCGGCGACGCCGTGCTGTCTGCGCTCGGCGGGATAGGGGTGATTGATGGTTCTGTGGATCGGCTAGGCAAAAGCGAAGCATGGCGCGACCGCATGAAACTCCGGCGTCTTCAGGCAGACGTCGGGGAGATGGTCATCGCCGCCGCCGCCAAGTAGCCGTCCGCCTTGTGCGCGCCCCGCGCCCCGTCTACCATCGGGGCCATGGCGAAGCAGGCAGCGTCCCGGGTCTCCCGCGCGATGGTCCGGAGGACGCCGATCGGGGACGCCGCCTCGCCGCGCTTCCAGGCGGCCGCCCGCGCCCAGGCGGCGCAGTACCTGCCCCCGGAGACCCTGGCGCGCGCGCGGCGGGCCCTGATTGCGAACGACGCCGAGGCGCGGCGCTCCTCGGTCCCCTACCAGGGCGATAGCCTGAAGAACTTCGTGGCGGCCCTGGGGACGCGCCAGGACAAGCGCTCCCACTCGTTCTACGCCTTCCCGCTGACCCTCACCCGGGTCGAGCTGGAGAACATGTTTCGATCGTCCTGGCTGGCCAAGCGGATCGTCCGCACGCCCGCCGACGACATGACCCGCGCCTGGGTCGAGCGGAAGTGGGACGGCTGGGACGAGCCCGGCAACCAGCTCCTGGCGCAGCTCAAGGTCGCCGAGAAGAAATTCAACGTCCGCGGGAAGGTGCTCGACGCCCTGACCTGGGGACGGCTCTACGGCGGCGCGGGGATCGTCCTCGACATCAAGGGCCAGGAGGACTGGAGCCAACCGCTCGACATCGCGACGATCCAGAAGGGGCAGCTCCGCAACCTGCACGTCCTCGACCGCTGGCGCCTCGCCGCAACCGGTGAGCTGGACGAGGACCGGCGCACCACGAACTACGGCAGGCCGAAGTACTACACGGTCTCGGGATCGGCCGGCGCCACCACGAGCCAGTACCTCGTCCACTGGACGCGCGTCCTCAAGTTCGAGGGCGAGCCGCTCCCCTGGTTCCTCTGGATCCAGAACGCCTTCTGGGACGACTCCGTCCTCCAGCACGTCGCCGAGGTGATCCGCGACTACGATGCGACGATGGCCGGGATCGCCTCCCTGGTCTACGAGGCGTCGGTCGACATCATCACCAGCCCCGGCCTCGCCCAGGCGCTCACTCCTGGCGGCACCCTGTCCCAGCAGGTCGTCGATCGCTACGCCGCGCTCGGAGTCCTCAAGTCGATCAACCACATGATGGTGCTCGACGGCGGGAAGGCGAACGGCCCCAAGGACCAGGCGCACGAGACCTGGCAGCAGAAGACCACCACCTTCGCCGGCCTCAAGGACGTCGCCGAGAAGTTCATGATCAACGTCTGCGGCGCCGCCGACGTCCCCATGACCCGCCTGTTCGGGCAGAGCCCCGCTGGCCTCACCGCCACCGGTGAGTCTGACATCCGCAACTACTACGACCGCCTCGACTCGGACCGCGAGCGCACCATGCGCCATCCGATCGAGACCCTCGACGAGGTCTTGCTTCGGCACCTCTCCGGGTCGATGCCGACCGGGTACGAGCTGGACTTCCCGCCCCTCTGGCAGGTCACCGACAAGGAGCGCGCCGAGATCCAGAAGCTCAACGCCGAGCGGGACCAGATCTACCTCGTCCAGGGCGCCGTCTTGGAGCACATCATCGCCGAGGAGCTTCGGGCGAACGGCGTCTACAAGTCGATGTCCGAGAAGGACGTCCAGCTCATCGAGCGCATGGCCGCCATGGCGATCGCGCAGCAACCCGTCGGCAAGCCCGGCCAGCCCGCCGAGAAGAAGGCTCCCACCGCCGGCGCGCCGGTCGAACCCGCCGCCGGCGGCCCGGTCGGCGGCCACGCCAGCGACGCCACGGGGAAGGACTACGTCCGCAAGGAGGGCGGGAAGTTCGTCGTCTACGCCGAGAGCGGCCGTAAGATGGGGACCTATTCCAGCCGCGCCGAGGCGAACGAGCGCCTCCGCCAGATCGAAGCGGCCAAGGCCGCGAAGGGGGTGACCTGATGGCCGTCAAGATCCTGCGCGATGAGACCCGCGACCGGGACGTCACCCGGAAGGCGCTGGCGGTGGCCAAGGAACTCGGCCTGGACGCGATGCCGGTGGACGAGTTCGACAGCGTCACCCCGGCCGAGTGGAAGGCGCTCGTCAAGCTGCCGGCGATGCGGCGGTTCATCGGGACGCTGGCCGAGGGCCTCGTGACCGCCATGGAGGCCGAGGAGGTCGCCCTGGTGAAGTACCGGAACATGCGCGGCGCGCGCCCGGAGACGATGAACGCCATCGCCAAGGACAAGGCGGTCGGGCAGATCAAGGCGGAGATCTACGGCGCCCTCCTCCGCGGGATCGCCTACCAGGCCGCGCGCGAGACGTGATCCATCTCGGGCACTTCGTCGCCCAGCACCCGCACGGGGAGCGCCTCCGCGTCCGGCGCGCGCGGCGCCTCGGGGCCATCCGCCCAAGCATCGCCATCGCCACCCGCTACGCCGGGGCGCTCATCCACGAGATCGTCGGCCCCCTGCGCGCCGCGGGGCTGGAGGCCGTCCGCAACCTCCGCCCGCACTGGCCCGCCGCCCACGACGCCCGCCCACCGTCCATCAGGCACGAGGTCGGACGCCTGCGCGGGAAGGTGACGCCCGAGGTGCACGAGAAGGCCCCGCGCATCGCCAGCCGGACGGTCGTCGCCCAGGCCCAGGAGACCGACAACAAGCTGGCCGGGCGGATCCGGATGTCCCTCGGGGTCGAGCTTCGCACCGCGTTCCTGCTCGACAAATCGGCGATCCATTCGGAGATGCGGGACGCGCTCGCCGACAACATCCAGCTCATCACCTCGATCTCGGATGACTACTTCGACGAGTTGGAGACGGTCCTGGGCGACAACTGGGAGAACGTCGGCGACTGGCACGAGGCGGTCGCGGCGGTGGAGCACCTTGGCGACGTCACCGAGAGCCGCGCCGAGCTGATCGCCCGCGACCAGACGATGAAGATGAACTCGCGCTTCAACCAGGCCCGGCAGCAGAGCCTGGGCGTGACGCGCTACGAGTGGCAGACCGTCGGAGACGACCGCGTGCGGGAGGCCCACCAGGACCTGGACGGCACGGTGCACGACTGGGACGACCCGCCCACCGACGCCGACGGTAACACCGGGCCGCCGGGCGACTGCGGGATCAACTGCCGCTGCGCGGCCGATCCGATCCTGGACCTAGACCCGGAGGAAGACGCGGGCGAGGGCGCAGGCGGCGACGATGAGGACGATCTCGCCGACGACGAGAACGAGTAGGGCGCGCCCGCTCATTCTCCAGCCTTCTTCGCGGGACCGTAGCTCGTCAGGATCGCCTCTACGACGCGGTCGCCGAACTCCAGGACGCGCGCCCGGCTGAGCGCCTTGAGAAGTTCGGCGTCGCTCTGATCTTCGCCGACACGCGCAACGCGCCGTGAGGCCAGCTGTTCGACGATCCAGCTCAGCAGACGCCGGGTCTGCGGCATGCGTCGCCACTCGTCCCAGGACTTCGGTTCCATGGGAGGCTGCTCGTCGGGGCCCATGTAGAGCAATGCCGCGACCTCGCCAGCCCCCGCGAGATCCTTCTTCGCGAGGGCGATGATCTCCTGGTCGGTCACTCGGCCTCGACCGGAGCCGGGAACGAGATCCCCGACTTCGTGAGCGCGGCGCAGATCCGCGAGTAGACTGACCCGCGCACCGGCTGGCCCGCGAGGACCTTCCGGACCGTTGCTGGATCGGCCGGGACCTCGCCGGCGATGCGGAGGATGACGTGGTTCGGGACCTTCTTGGCGGTGGCAGGCTCGCTCATGGGGAAAACGGTACCAGGGACCGAACCCGAAGACAATCGCGTGGCGGCCCGCTGACGGTCGGCGGACCCTCCTGAGAATCGACGCGCGCGGCGCGGCGCGGCCTTGTGGGCGGATCTCAGATCCCCGCACAGTCGGGACCGGAGCAGATGCAGCGGTGCAAGGTTCGCGACTTCTACGACCTTCCGGCGTCCAGGGAGATCCTCCCTGGCACGGGGTTCCTGCGAGCGCCGGCCAAGATCAACCGAACCGGGATCCAGATCTACTCGTGCCGGGAACTGGGGCTCGACGGCGGGGACAAGCCGATGCGGCTCTGGCGCCCGCCCGAGGAGGTAGCCAAGGCCGTCAAGACCTTCGAGTCGGTGACGGTGACGAACGAGCACCCGCCGAACGGCGTGGATGCCGTGAATTGGCACCTCCTGGCGAAGGGGGACGTTCGCGACTGCGCGATGGCGGGCGAGTTCACGGAGGCCGTCATCATCGTCCGGGACCAGGACCAGATCGACCTGGTGAAGGACGGCAAGGCGGAGCTGTCCTGCGGGTACGAGTTCAACCTGGACATGACGTCCGGGACCACGCCCGCGGGCGAGCAGTACGACGCCGTCCAGCGGGACATCGAGGGGAATCACGTCGCGATTGTGGATCGCGGGCGCGCCGGTTCGCGCGTTCGGATCGCTGACCGAAAGGGAGAACAGACCATGCTCATTCGTCTCAAGGCTTCGGACACCGCCATCGGCAAGATCACCGTCTCCGGCATGGACCAGGAGATCGAGATCGCCGACGCCCCCACCGCGCGCAAGGTCCAGGACGCCTTCGATCTGCACAAGCACGGGATCGAGGCGGCCAAAGACGCCTACGATAAGCTGGCGAAGGACCACGACGCCCTCAAGAAGTCGTTCGACGAGTACAAGTCCGGCATGGAGGAGGCCGCGGACGACGACGACATGGAGGACGTGGCCGACCCCGAGCACGGCGAGACCGCCGAGATGGAAGCCGCCGAGGAGGAGGAGGGCGGCGCCAAGAAGGCCAAGGACGGCCACAAGGTCGGCTACACCAAGGACGGCAAGCCGACCTGGAAGTACCGGCTCCGCCGCGCCCTCGACGCCGCCAAGAAGTGGCGCGCCAAGGCCGAGGACACCTCGGCCCACGAGAAGCTCGCCGAGGAGCGCGCCGCCGTCCTGGAGGCCGCCAAGGTCTTCGCGGGCGACGAGTTCGACGCCAAGGGGAAGTCGGTCCACGACATCCGCCTGGCGGCCATCGGCGCCGCCGCAAAGGACGAGGCGCTGGCCGACATCGTCACCGAGCAGCTCGACGGCGTGAAGGTCGAGAAGCTCTCCGCCAAGGACGCGGCCCGGATCCTCCGGACCCTCGTCAAGCTGGGGGGGCGCACGGTATCGGCCGGCGACGACGGCGGCGACAAGCGCATCTCGCGCGCCCTGCTCGGCGACGCCATCGGGGCGGCGGGCGGCGGCGGCAACGGCGGCGGCACCTTCGGGCGCGATCTGTTCCTCCAGCGCAACGCGCAGGACTCGCGGACGGTCGGCCGCCCGGTCGAGGGCAAGAACTAGCCGGCTCGGCCGGGAAACGAACCCAGGAAGGAAACGAGGAGAACACCATGTCCCAGGCAACTCTCTCCACCACCGGCGGCGCGCTCCTGAGCGCGGGGATCGCGGGCCAGGTCGCTGACCTGGAGACCGCGCAGATCATCTCGCGCATCAACCTGTCCGCCACCGCCATCGACTTCGGCGTGGCCGTCTTCTGGGCCATCGGGGATGACCCGGAGCAGTGCCGCCCGCAGCACGCGAGCACGGACCTGTTCACGGGGATCTCGGTCCGCCTCCCGACGATGACCTCGTCGAGCGACGCCGACACCCTGTCGACCGTCAACTTCGCCCAGTACAAGTCGGTTCCGATCTGCATCGACGGGACGGTCTTCGCCCTTGCGGCGGAGACCGTGAAGGCCCGGCAGCAGTGCTACGGCCTCCAGTCGGGCGGCGCCGGCAACGGATCCGCGGGCGCGCTCGGCTCCATCGAGGGCGGCGCCACCTCGGCCACGCGGCTCGCGCTTACGGGCACGGGTTGGGTCGACAACGTCACCACCGGCACCGTTGGCCGGATGCGGATCAAGTACGTCGGCGACGTGACCACCTCGACCTAGTCGAGCGGCGCCAACCCGGACACGAACAAGGAGAACACGATGAACGCTCGGAAAATCCAGGTCGCCGACTCGGTGAGCGGGCTCCCCCGCGAGGCAGAGATCGGAAGCTGCGGCGCCAAGTGGCGCGGTCGCGACTCGAACGGCAACGGACTCGGCTACGAGTGCGGGCATGTCCACATCGATCCCGACCGCTACCTCCAGATCCATGACGAGTGGTCGGCGATCTCGGACGGCATCGGGATCAATGCGGGCAAGGGCCGGGAGATGACCCGGAACAACCGTTTCGGCGCGAAGGATGCGCAGGAGGCGCTGGTGTTCCTCATCTCGCAGCTGGCCTACACCGAGGCGGGTCTGTATGAGCGCTACTACCAGCCGATGCAGAACAAGGACTTCGTCCCGCAGGAATACTCGGCGGGCGAGGCGGCCGAGGTCATCCGCTGGGAGATCTACGACCGGGTGGGCAAGGCGAAGCGCGTCAACAGCGCCGGGGACGACATCCCGACGGCGGACGCTTTCTACGCCGACGGCACCCAGAACGTGTACACGGGCGGCATCGGCTACGAATACACGACGATCGAGCTGCTTCAGGCAGCGTTCCTGCGCCGGCCGATCTCGGAGCGCCGCATGGCGGCCGCGATCGAGGCGTACGAGCGGCACCTCTCGGAGGTCGGCCTGCTCGGGGAGACCGTCGGGAACCTGACCGGGTTCCTGAACAACGCCAACGTCACGCACGCGGCCAGCCCCTCGGGCCTGGCGTGGTCGGCGACGTCTGGCATCACCCCGATCCAGCTGCTGGGCGACTTCAACTTCGGGCTCTACCAGGTGTACGCGAACAGCTCGTTCACCACGATCCCCGACACCGTCGCCCTGCCTCCGGCCGCCTGGAACTACGCGCTGTCGACTCCCGCCGCCGGCACCACGGGCTCTTTCTTCATCTCGCTGCTGGAGTTCCTCAAGAAGAACAACTTCGCGCAGGCACTCGGCGTCAACGTCGACATCCGCCCCTGCTTCGACGCGGCCTCAGCTGGCGTCGCGGGGAACAACAGCCGCACGGTCTACTACCGGAAGACGGACCAGGATCTGGTGCAGCACACCCCGATGCCGCTGCGCTTCCTGGCTCCCCAGCTGGTGAACCTGAAGGTCAAGATCCCAGGTCAGTACCGCTACGCAGGCGTCATCGTCCGCCGCACTCCGTCGTTCTATTACCAGGACGGCAACTAGGCGCGGCGACTCGCCTGTGACACCATGGCGGGGCCGGCGATGGATGCCGGCCCCGACCAAGGAGCCAGGACATGAAGACCCACGTCATCCACAACTACGCGGAGCACGACTTCCACCTCCCCATCGTTCCGAACCTCGAAAAGAAGTTGGGCGAGAAAGAGGAGGAGCATGCCGCGCGCATTCGCAGCATGCTTGAACAGCGCCCCGGAGAATCTCGGGACCAGTACACGGAGCGGATGGAGAAGCAGTCCATCCTGTTCCCGAAGTTCCTCCAGCCCCGCGGCGAGCCTGGCGACAAGGGCTACCAGAAGGGCGGCCCCACCGAGACGATCATCACCGACGAGCAGCTCCAGATCATGAAGAACCACCGCATCGCCTCGAAGTGGTTTGGGCGCGACATCAAGGCCGGGCAGGGCCTGGAGATCGCTCGCACCATCGACGACGACAAGCAGAAGGGGAAGGCGGCCTGAACATGCCCAAGATCAAGAACACGACCACCCACATCATCGACATCCCGGGCGTCCTCGGGAACAACCCTCTCACCGGGCAGCGCCTGGGCGACGATTTCAAGATCGGGCCCGGCGCCGTCCGCGAGGCGACGGCCGAAGAGGTCGCCGGCATGAAGGCCAAGCCGGTCGTCGCGAACTACTTCGCGGCTGGGCACCTCGTCGTTGTCTCGGACGAAGAGGAGTCGGCGTAGGCCGATTTCCAGGGGAGCGATCGCCGTGGCCACGATGCCGACGCCCGCGCAGATTCGAACCGCGTTCCCGCAGTTCGAGCCGCAGCCGGATTCCGTCATCGCCCCGGCGATCGCGCTCGCCGCGCCCGAGTTCATCGACGGGTCGCGCTACGGCGACTACCTGGCGAACGCGCAGGGCTACTGCGTGGCGTTCTACATCGTCGAGAACAACCCCGATCGGGGCCTCGACCGCGGGACGAATGACTGGGTGCACGAGAAGCGCGCTACCCTGGAGGTCGCGCGCGACCCGAAGCTCTTGGATGGCCAGGCGGCCGACCCGTTCATGCGGAACGGCTACGGCCAGATGTTCCGCTACCTCCAGAGCCTGGCGGGCCTGGGCGGTGTGGCGGCGGTGCTCTCGCCGGCGGTGGTCCTCCCGGACTGCGTGTGGAGCGGCTGATGCCCGGAGATCTGTCGCCCCTGCGAGACGCCCTGGGCCACGTCGGCTCGGGTGACCTCGCGACCGATCTGCGCGGCGCCATCGCCATCGAGGCGGAGCGCCAAGTGCTGGCCGAGTTCCGGCAGAGCCGCGACCCGTGGGGCGTGGCCTGGGCGCCGGTGGAGCGCTTCGGTCCCAAAGGCGGCCGCGGGAAGCCGCTGGACGACACGGGCCAACTGCGCGGCAGCCGGATCTCCCGGGCCTTCGGCGACGGCATCGAGGTCGGCTTCTCGGCGCCCTACGCCTGGTTCCAGCAGAAGGGGACCGGAACGCGCCTGGGCCCCGGGAAGGGCGGCATCCGCCCGCGCGCGATGCTCCCGATGGACGGCACCGACCTCGGCCTCTGGGCGCCGGCGTTCGAGAAGGTCACGGACCGGGTCGTGCGGCACCACCTTGGGGGCGCGTCGTGAGCATCGAGGCGTGCTTCACGAACATCAGGGAGGCGCTCTCGCTCGTCCTGAACGGGCTCGGGCAGCCGCAGGTCCGCCACGAGCTGGGCGAGCGCCACCTGGACCTCCTGGAGAAGTACATCGGGGAGGAGCAGGGGAAGCCGGCGATCATCTGGGTCCCGCGCGGCGCGAAATCGATCACGTACGAGGGCGACGGGATGCGCGATGTGACGCTGCTCAAGACGGCACCGTTCGCCTACGGTGCCCACGGCATCAAGAAGCCGCTCAAGTTCGCGGTGCGCGACGAGGAGATCGACGCCTACTTCTGGGCGAAGATCTTCGGCGACGTCGAGACGCTGGTCGGGCACTTCTGCGCCGCCGGGCGCGTCCAGCTCTCGGCGCACGGGTTCTACCCGCGCTCGACGCTCTGGTCGGTCAACGTCGACCGGCAGCCGAAGTCGGGGGCGCTCTGCCTCCTGAAGTTCACGGTCAAGATCCCGTTCACCTTCGAGCCGCAGCCTGTCGTGGCTCCCACGACGCAGGACGGGACCGGCACCTTCGTCCAGGAGATCACGCCATCATGAGCGACGCCGACATCAAGACCGACACCAAGCCCGCCGCGCCCGCGGTCGCGCCCAAGAAGGACCCGGCGCCCAAGATCCAGGCCGCCACCGAAGCGCCGAACGACGCCATCAAGGCGCTGCGCGCCCAGCGGTTCGTCACCGTCGAGCAGTGGGCGGAGGCGTACGGCTACACGCCGCAGTACGCGACGCCGCCATCGCCGGCCGACAAGCCCAAGAAGGTCATGCGGCGGGTCTACAACCCGCGCTTCGAGCACTTCGCGGCCGCGCGCGCGTTCCACAACTGGCCGGTCGGCAAGGAGTTGTCGGAGGGCGACTTCTTGACGGCGGTGGCCGACGCGACCGACCCGGCGCGCGGCAAGAACATCTTCCGGTAGGAGACCCAGACCATGGCGGACATCACTGTCACTGTTCTCGACGGCGGGCTCGGGCTGATCAACTCAGTCGGCCAGAACGCCATCGTCCACGCCGGCGTCTGCGCGGCCGGTACGGTCGGGACGATCTACGCCCTCGGGGACATCCCCACGGCAAGCTCCACCCTCGGCCCGGGGAACCTGACCGAGTGCGTGGCGGACACCATCGCCGTGGCGGGCAGCTGCTACGCCATCCCGGTCAACCAGTCGGTCGCCGGGACCATCGGCGCCACCACCCACGTCGGCACCGGCGCGGGGACCGTCACGGGGTCGCTCGGGCCGGCCTACCAGATCCTCGCCAAGGTCTCGACCGGCGGCGCGCTGGGCACCAGCCAGTGGGAGTTCTCAGTCAACGGCGGGGCCTACTCGGCGCCGGTCCTGTCGACGGTGACCACGTGGAGCTACCTCGTCCCGGGGACGATGACCACGCTGACCTTCGCCGCGCAGACCTACACGAGCGGCGACGTCTGGACGATCACCACCGCCGGCGGGATCACCGTCGTCGGGTCCGGCACGGCCGGCTGGGTGACGCAGGCCAGCTCGCCGATCGACGGCTACTCGGTCCTCGTCACCATCGGAGCCGCCGGCGGCCTCGGTGCGGGGACGTTCACCTACTCGCTGGATGGAGGGAACTCCAACAGCGCGGCCATCCAGATCCCCAGCGGAGGCGTCTACGTGATCCCGGCGACGGGCATCATCCTGACGTTCGCCTCGACCTTCGTGGCGGGGGACACCTACGCGATGGCGTGCGTGACGGCCGGCTTCGGGACCACCGACATCGGCAACACGATGAACACGCTGGCGGCGGGGAGCCAGATCTGGTTTGGCGTTCACGTCGCCGGGCAGGGGTCGACCAGCGCCGGCGCCGCCTCGATGACGGCCACGGTGGAGTCCTCGCTCGACTCGATGGCGACCGCGTTCCGCTACGCCATGGGCATCGTGGAGTGTACGCAGGCGGAGAACAGCGACACGACGGTCTTCGCGGCCTTCGCCTCGACGGTCGCCGCGCGCGTGATGGTTTGCTACTCCGACGTCCTGCACCTTTCGTCGCTGTTCCGCGGGCGTGAGATCCGCCGGAATCTGGGGGTGGCGATCGCCTCCCGCCTCGCGGCCACGCAGCCGTCGGAAGACCCGGGCTTCGTCGGATCCAGCCTCGGATCGCTGGCCAACGTCGTCGCGATCTACCGCAACGAGGCGACCCTGGCGCAGTCGGGATCGGCGAATCGGTTCACCTGCGCGACGACCCGTCCCACCAAGGCCGGGTACTACTGCGAGACCGGCAACACGATGGCCAACTATGGCAGCGACTTCACGCCGGTGACGAACCGCCGCGTGATGGACATCGCCTGCTCGGTGGGCGTCGGCGTCGCCGTCAACCAGCTGAACGCAGACCTGCTCACCAACCCCGCGAATGGGACGGTCGACGACCGCGAGGCGACCCGCCTGGAGGGCGTCATGAACCAGGCGCTCGCCGCCCGGCTCATCAACAAGGCGATCCCGGACGTCACGGCGGCATTCAGCCAGATCAACCGGACGAACAACATCCTGTCGACCGAGCAGCTCCTGTGGTCGATCCAGATCGTCCCCAAGGCGAAGGTCAAGACGATCGCGCTGACGCTCGGCTTCACGATCTGAGGAGGCTCCGACCATGTCCATGACGCCGTTCCTGAACTACCCCGACACCGACGGGATCCGGTACAGCCGGACCTCCGTCGAGGTCTCGGTCGTGGCCACCGGCCCCCAGGTCGCGGGGCAGACGACGCCGCCGGCGATCGCCGCGCCCCTGCGCATCCAGGGGTGGACCGGCCTCTCCTACACCCGGAAGCTGACGCCCGGGAAGGGCTGGAGCCACCGCTCCAAGCCGCAGACGCGGACCAACGGGAAGTTCGAGCCCTCGGCCGAGTTCTCGATGTACTTCGAGGACAGCCGGCTCTTGGAGATCTACCTGGCCAACGCCGGCAAGCCGTTCGGCAAGGGCGCGTTCCAGCAGACGTTCCAGCTGACGGCGACGATCTTCGAGCCGGCTCTTGGGACCACGCGCCTGGACATGATCGGCGCGCGCATCGAGCAGGACGGCGTGTCGATCGAGACGGGTTCCGACGAGGAACTGGAGACGAAGTACACGCTCAACGTCATGGACATCATGCTCGACTTCGTCTCGGTCGTGTACGAGAACACCCCGCAGGGCCAGGTCGGCGTCATCGTCACGGTCTAGGAGGCGCCCTTGACGGGCGGGCTGGCGCTGGCGCACTCTGGGCGGCATGACCAACGCCGCCGTTCCAGCCCAGGAAGAAGCCCCCAGCCTGCCCGCCTACTCTGTTCCGCCGCCGGGCGAGGACGTCATCAAGGAGATCAAGGCGATCGTCTCGCGGGGACGCGGGATCGACCCCGACGACCTCTGGTACTACGAGCACGAGAAGACGCACGACTGGGTCATTTACCGGCCCGCGTCGAAGCAGGAGATCTCCCAGTACCAGAAGCAGTACCGGGAGCAGGCGGACCGCGGCGCGCTCGGCAACACCGACATCGCCGAGGAGTTCCTGGTCAAGACCTGCGTCCTCTACCCCGAGTACCAGCCGCACATCGTCAAGCTCCTGACGAAGCGGGCTCTCATCGGCGCCATGATCGCCTCGGAGATCTGCAGGGTCACCGGGTACTCGACCGAGGCCATCCAAAAAAAACTCTAGCCGTCGCGGAGAAGGCGCGGCGCTATCCGGTCATCGCCGCGCGCGCCCTGCGCGCCCTGCTCCACGACCTGGAGGAAACCGTCCCGGACCCGGACGACCTGCGGGTGAGCGTGCCGGCGCGGGACGTGGGCGCGCAGATGGTGCTTGACCACTTCGCGGATCTTCGGATGCTCAAGGGCATGATCGCGCAGTTCCTGGGGGCCCGCGAGGTCAAGAAGTCCCCGAAGAAGGGACGGCGCCGTCGTGCCTGAATTGAAGTGGCGGATCCCGATCGACGTCCCGACGGGGCAGGTCAAGAGCGCGGCCGCCGAGGTCGGCAAGCTGGAGACGGGCCTCAAGCACGCCGAGGCCGCGGGCGCCAAGCACATGAGCCTCATGCAGCGGATGGGGCGCGTCCTCACGCTCAACGCCGCGGGGTTCCACCACATCTCGCTCGCCGCCGGCGAGGCGCGCGCCAAGACGGGCGAGTTCCTGGAGTTCATCGGCGCCGAGGCCGCGCTGGAGGTGCTCAAGAAGATCGGCGAGAAGCTATTCGAGATCGGCGAGGAGGCCGTCCGGACCGCCGCCAAGGCCGAGCGGATCAACCGCGTCATCAACATCGCCGCCGGCGGGAAGGAGATGGGCGAGGCCACCCGCAAGTGGATCGAGCAGTTCTCCAAGACCTCGGAGTTCACCGAGGAGATGAACGAGCGGGCCTACATCGACCTCAAGAAGGTGGGGATCGGCCAGCAGCAGGCCGGCCTGTTCATGAAGGCCGCCGCCGACGTCGCCGCGGTGAGTGCGGACAAGGACGAGGCGTATCAGACGGCGCTCGCCGCGTTCTCGCGAATCCAGATCATGGGGCGCGTGCAGGCGCGGTCCCTGATGCCGCTCGGGGTCGGCGTCAACGATCTGCGGACGATCGACCGCTACAAGCACATGAACGTCACGCAGCTCAACAGCGTGTTGGAGAAGGGATCCTTCAACCAGAACGATCTCTTCAAGCTGATCATGGCGCGCGCGCACGAGACGAAGCTGGGCCAGCGCTCCGCCGACAACGTCGACCTGCTCGGCACGAAGCTCCAGAAGCTCCAGGAGCTGCCCGAACGGTTCTTCAAGAAGCTGGCAGATACCAAGGCGGTCGGGACGCTCTCCAACGCGCTCGACGGGATCCTGACCAAGCTCGACCCGGAGAGCCCGACCGGCAAGCGCATCTTCGGCGCGCTGGAGGGGGCCTTCGAGAAGGTGTCCGACCTGGTCGGCGGGATCGACTTCGGATCGATCGCCGAGGACCTTTCCAAGGGGCTCGACCTGGTCGTCCCCGCTCTCAAGACCGTCTCGTCGATGGTCGGGGCGATCTGGGACACCTTTAAGGGGTGGGTGTCGGCCATCGAGCGGATCACGGAATTGATCCCGGGCGGCGCCATCAACGCCAAGTCGGTCCCGCTCTCAGCGCAGGAGAAGGCGCTGGACGTGAAGTACGCTCACCAGCGCGAGGTGCTCCGCCAGATGCGCGCGGCGAAGGCCGGCGGCGCGTCGACCGGGGACGCCGGGGTCAACAGCCTGAACGCGGCGTCGTTCGATGTCGGCAAGCAAGTCGGAGCCGGCATGACGGCGGGGATCAAGGCCTCCACCGCCGCCGCCGGCGACGCCGCCGTGGGGCTTGCGCGCCACGTGCATGGGTCGGCGAAGAAGGAACTGGGCGTCAAGAGCCCCTCCACCGTCTTCGAGGACATCGGCGAGATGTCGGCCGCCGGGTTCATCCGCGGCATGGACGGCGCCGCCGGCGGCATCGGCAACAGCATTGAGCGCGCCCTGCGCGTCCCGGCGGGCGCCGCGCCGGCGGGCGGCGGCAGCCGCACCGTTCAGCTCACGCTGGCCCCGGTGATCCACGTCTCTGGCGGCAAAGACGGCGCGGAGCAGGGAAAGCGCGCCGCCGACGCCTTCACGCGCTCGGTCGACCGCGCCACGCTGATCTCGCTCCTGGAGCAGGCGCTGAACGCGCAGGGAGGGTCGACCGGTGCCTAGGCAGCCATTCTGGGGGCTCAACGCCGCGGGGACGGTTCCGAACGAGGATCTCCTCTACTACCCCGACCCGTGGGACACGTTCTACATCAACAACGACCGCGTCCCAGGGAAGTGCGAGGTCCAGAACAAGGGCGTCGCGGCGCTGGAGGTGGAGGCCACCAAGGGGAAGAACTCTTCGGGGAAGCGGATCCGCATCCTCGGCTACGATCCCAAGGAGTTCGACGTCGTCGTTCGGATCGCCACACCCGAACAATGGGACGTGTTCTGCGACCTGGGAGACAAGTACTGGGCCGGCCCCGGCAAGGCCGCCAAGCCGCCGGCGGCGACGGTGCTGGTTCGCCACCCGGACCTGAACCGCCTGCGCGTCTATCAGGGCGTGATCATCGGGTGGCCGCTGGCCGAGACCAGCGACGTCGAGGGGGCGAAGAACTTCCGGATCCAGTTCCACGAGGAGGTCAAGCAGCGCCCGGTCAAGGCCCTCCAGGCGGCCGGCGCCCTGCCGCCCGAGGACTCGCGCCAGCCGGCGAGCGCTGCGCTCAACGCACCGCAGCCCGAGCCCAGCACGGTCGACTCCAACATGACTCTGGACGGGCCCAAGCTCTCTGCGGCCGCGGGCGGGGCGCAGTAGATGTCCCTGGTCACGGTCAACGGCCTGGCGGCCTACTCCGCGCGGCTGGTCAGTCCGCGTCAGGGCGTGTGGCAGCTCGATTGCCGCGTGGACGATCCTACCCAGATCGGCCCCGGACCGGTCACGGTCGTCTTTGGCGCGCGCACGATGACGGGCACCGTCGTCCGCGGCGGACAGTTCGTGGGGGTCAACCAACTCCAGATCCTGGCCGGCGCGGGCGGGATGGGGACTCTGGCCAGTCCCCAGGACTACACCGCGCCGAGCGTGGGTCAGGTTCTGGGCGACCTCCTGGGCGCCGCGGGGGAGAAGCTCTCGGGAACGGCCGACGCGGGGGTGCTCGGGGCGGACCTGCCGGCCTGGACGACGACCGCCAGGCCCGTGGGGGAGCTGATCTCTGAGGTGCTCGCCGCCGGCGCGCCTGGCGCCGCCTGGCGCGTCCTGGACGACGGGACGGTCTGGGTGGGGACGGATGCCTTCCCGGCCTCCAGCCTCCAGCCCGCGACGTACGAGGTCACGCACCGCTGGATCGAGAACAACGCGCTGGAGGTGGCCCTAGACGCCCCCGTGGCCCTCGTGGCGACGACCTTCGAGGGCGGGCAGGTAGACACCGTCCAGGATGACATCCCCCACGAGGGGCCCATGCGGACGCAGGTCTGGTTCTCCCGCCCCTCTCCGCGGGAAGACAGGCTGGTGGCGGCGTTCCGGGCGCTGGTCCGGGCCACACCCGCCGGGATCGACTACCGCTTCCTGTACCTGGCCAGCGTGGTCGCCCAGGCGGGCGGATCGGTGGATGGAAGCCCGGACGTCCCTGGCGTCCCGCAGGTCGCCTCCGTGCCGCTCCTGGCGCAGGCGGGGGACGCCGTGGACGGCGTGCAGGGAGGCAAGGTGGCGGTGGGCTGGGCGGGTGATCCCTCGCGGCGCTACGCGATGGGGTTCACGGGCGACGCCGTGCCGACCACTCGCGTCATCAAGGTCCTGTCGCAGCTCCTGCTGGGCGACGCCGTTGCGCCGCCAGCGGTGGTCGGGGCGCCCTATCGCGGGGCCGAGGACACGCTGTTTGCCGCCATCGGTGCCGCCGCGACCGCTGCGCTCGCTGTCCCGACCGTTGATCCTGGGGCGATCCAGTTCTTCACCACCCTGGCCAGCCTGATGGCAGGATGGGCATCAAGCAGCGCTGGAGCCAACCTCTTCCTTTCGACCAAGGTGAGAATCGCCCCGTGACCGCCGCCCTCGTCCCTCCTCCGTTCGACCCGTCGATCTACGGGACCGATCTGGACGTCGACAACAACGGTCCCGGACCCGTCTGGGGTCAGGCGACGGGACTGCGCAACCTCGGCAACGCGCACATCCGCCGGATCACAACCCCGCCGGGCGGCCTCTGGTACGACCCCAACTACGTCTCCTGCGACATCTTCGACCTGCTCAACCAGACGATCGTCGTCACCCGCGACCTGGCCGTCTGGGAGGCGAACATCGGGCACGCGATCGAGGACGACGAGCGGGTCTCCAGCTGCGCGGTCAAGCTCACCTACGATCCGACCTCCGGCGCCTGCACCATCAGGATCGAGGAGACGCTGGTCACCGGGCAGACCTTCTCGCTGGTGATGCTCGCCCAGAACGCCACCGTGGCGCTGTTCCAGATCGACGGCGTGAGCCTCCAGGCCGCGACCAGCGGCACGCCCGCCGCCCCCGGCGTCCAGCTTGTCGTCGGGCCGGCAGGTTCCGCTGGCCCCCAGGGCGAGAAGGGAAGCGCCGGCGCCAGCGGGACGCCGCAGTGGACGAGCCGTCTGGCTACCAGCGAGGGTTACGACGATACCGGGACGGAGAGTGTCGTCGACCAGTTCTGGATCGACTTCGACTCGCTCCCGGCGACGATCACCATCGAGTTGATCGCCGACTTCTACACTACCGGCGGCGCGACCGGGACATACCGCGTCCGCGTCGGCGGGACGAAGGGGAACGCGGACGGATCGGTGGTCGGATCTCCCGTGACAACGGCGAGCGGGACGCCAACGCGCCTGTCGCTCGCGGCGACGATCTCCAACCCGACGGGGACGAAGTACCTCACGGTGACGGCCCAGACCGGGACGGCACCCGAGAAGGCCGTGATCTCGGACGACAGGGCGCTTACCATCCGGTGAGGACGTGGGAAACAGCCCCTACAGTTTCGCCGATCTGTCGACGCCCGAGACCCAAGCGACGATCCGCGCGCGCCTCGTCACCGCGCTGACGGCCGATGGCCTGCCGGCGTCCTCGTGGGTGCCGTCGAGCGCGGGCGGCTCGGAGAACCTGCGCCTCGACATGGTCTCGGGCGCGCTCGCCCAACTTGCCGCCGCCCGGATCGCCGCCCTCTGCATGGGGCGGCTCATCGAGACCGCGACCGATTCCGCCGATACCGGCTACTTCCTGTCCTACCTCGGGAAGAAGTTCTACCGGCTCACCAAGTACGGCGCGACGAAGACCGTCCAGAACATGCAGTTCATCTGCGGCCCGAACTCCTCGGCGCAGTCGTTCACGGACGGGCAGCTCACCGTTCGCTCACCGGCGACCGGCAACCGCTACGTGTTGTCGCTCCCAGCGGGCCAGAGCATGACGCTGGCTCCCAATACGGCGCCGATGGCCCCGTTCGCCGCCGCGACCGCGGGCGCCTCCTATCTCGACCCGCCCGGCACGGTGACGCAACTGGTGACATCGGTGGCCGGCGTGACCGTCACCAACGTCCAGCCGAGCGACTTCCTGCCGGCGCGCCAGGTCGGGTCCTCGCCAGGCACCGTCGCGGCCGGGTCGTGGCCGGGGACGACCCCTGACGTCATCCGCATCCGGATCGACGCCTCTGGCAACGTCGGATCGGGGGCCTTCTCGGTCTCGATCGACGGCGGCCTAACCTGGGTGGGGCGCGGAGTCATCCCGCCGACGATGGTCCTGCCTGGCGGCGGCGCGCGGCTGGCGTTCACGAACGGCCCCGGCGCGACCACGAGCTTCGTCCAGGGGTCGTTCTTCACGATCCGGGCGGGATCCTCCTTCCTGGCCCACGGGACGGACGCCGAGAGCGATCCCCTGTTCCGGCGCCGCTGCAAGATGCGCTGGCCGGCGCTGTCGGCGATCCCCACGGCGGGCGCGGTAGAACTGTGGGCGCGCACCGCCGCGCCGGAGGTCCTCCGAGTCTGGACGGACGCCGATCCGAGCGTACCGGGCGGGATGCTCGTCACCGTCGCGAGCGCGGCGGGCGCGGCGACGCCCTCGGCCCAGGCGGCGATCGAGGACTTCGTCCAGCCCAAGCTCGCCGGGTTCGTCGGCGTCCCGGCCCCCGCGTCGCCGTCTGTCCCAGGCAGCACATCGCCCGCGGAGATGGTGACCGCCCTGTCCGCGACCGTCCTTGGCATCACGGCGGCGGCGACCATCACGATCCCCGCCAACCAGCTGGCGGCGGCGCAGGCGGTCGCCGACGAGCAGTGGGAGGAGTACCTGGCGACGATCCCGATCGACGGCTCCGGGATCGTCGAGATGGAGGTCTTCTACCGGATCCTGGGCGACCTCGGGGCGGTCGACGTCCAGGGCCTCACGCTGAACGGCGTTGCCGCCGACCTCGCGGTTCCGGCCGGGAGCGCGCCGGCCCAGGCCGCCGGCTACACCCTCCTGGCGGGCCTCTCCTGGCAACCCGCCCAGGCGGGTACCGCCGCGCCGCCCGCGCCGCCCGCGCCGGCGCCGGGGTCGCCGTTCGCCGCCGACCCGCAGTCGATCTCCGACCTGATCCCGGCCCTCGGGCTGGCCGACTTCAAGGCGTTCCTCCTCGCCTACATCTCGATCCCTGCCAACGAGATCACCGACTGGGAGAGCAACGCGGCCCTGCGGACCTACTGGGAGCTGGAGAGCCAGGTCATCTACTCGCTCTGCGGCCTGGCGATGCAGAAGCTGGCCGACAACGGCTACCCCGACACCGCCACCGGGACGAGCCTCACCCGGATCGCGCTCTACTGGTACGACAAGACGCGCGCCGCCGCCGCGGCCGCGACCCAGAACGTCACCCTGTTCTGCGACCCCTGGCACGGCCCATACTCCGCGGCGCAGGTCGCATCGGTCGTCGGGCTCTCGTCCGACGGGGTGCGCTACGACGTCACCGCCGGAGCCGCCCTGCTGGGGACGAACTCGTCGATCTCGGTCACCATGACCGCCGAGACCACCGGAACCGCGCGCGGGCTCGTCGCCTCGCTCGACTCTGGTCTCCCCGGGGTGGTCGTCCAGGCCGCCGCGATCGCGACCTTCGGCGCCGGCGGCGATAGCGACGCGGACGTCACCGCCGCGATCGACGACGCCTGGCCCGACCTAACGGCGGTCCCCGTCCAGGATCGGCTCATCATGTGGGCGCTCGCCGCCGCGCCGCCGCCGCTCGTCACCCGCTTCCGGATGGACCCCGATGCCGTCACCCCGGGCGGGGTCGTCACAACCCTGGCCAACGCGGGCGGCGCCGTCGCCGGCGGGACGGTCACGGCGGTCCAGGCCGCGTTCGACAAGCTGAGCCCGATCACCGACTACAACACCACGCAGAACTCCACGAACCAGTCGATCTCGGCGACCGGGACCGTGACGGTGCGGCTGGCACTCCTGGCGCAGGCCCAGACACAGGCGGACGCGGCCTGGACGGCGTACCTCGCCGGCGTGCAGATCGGATCGAAGGTCTACCTCCAGGCGCTGCGCCAGATCATCGGCGACGCGATCGCGGCGGACCCGGCCTCGAACTTCACTGGCGAGGCCCTGACCGGCGCCGGCGGCGACGGCAACATCGCGCTCCCGAGCAGCCACGTCCCAATCGTCGGCACGAGCCTGACGGCGGGCCTCACCTGGGTGGCGACCTGATGGCGCTCTCGATCTCCCCGACCTCCGTCTTCGTGAAGCCGAACGGCCGCGCGAACTTCGCCGCCGCGGGCGGCACGGGGCCCTACGTCTTCTCGATTTCGTCGAACCGATCCGGGGGCTCGATCGACCCGACCACCGGCATCTACCAGGCCGGCCCGCGCGGGCTCTGCCCCGACCAGGTCACCGTGACCGACTCGGTGCTCTCGACGGCGACGGCCCTGGTGCACGTGACGCAGGGGATGTACCAGCAGTACCAGCTGACCATCGGGCCTCCCTGGACCCGCAACAACACGGGCCCGACGTGGGAGAACGACCTGGGCGCCGAGAAGGACACCGCCTTCGAGCGCGCGCGCCAGGCGCTGCTCGCCAACCTCCCAGGGCTCGGGCCGTCGGATGCCCTCGACCTCATCGCGTCCGAGCGGCAGCTCCCGCGCGCCACCGGCGAGTTGGACGCCGCGTTGGCCGCGCGCCTCCAGGTCTGCTGGACCGACGACCACGGTTGGCTGCCGGCCGGGTCGCACGCCTCGCTGCTCTACGCGCTCGATCGCGCCGGGTTCCCGATGGGAGATCCGAGCGGGGCCCACGTCATCCAGCGGTGGCAACGCTACTCGTGGCTGACGGCCTCGGGCGGGACGCCGGTCTACGGGACGCATCCCCTGTGGACGTTTGATGGCTCCGACCCGCGGCTCTGGAACCAGTTCGGGATCTTGTTCGGCGCCACGGTGTCCGGCCTGACGCCCGGAAGCCAGCTGGCCTCCGTCCTGAACGGCCTCGTGCGCCTCTGGAAGCCCGGAAAGGCGCGCTACATGGGCTGCTGGATCATCAACAGCGGCCCGACCTGGGGCTGGCCCGTCGGCACCAAGTGGGGCGATCTCGGCCTCACCTGGGGTGGGGGCTCGACCACATTCATCCCGCCGCAGTAGGATAGGAGCAGATCATGGCCACGACGTACACCGCTGACCCGACCGCAACGCAGGCACCGAGCGACCCGCCGGTCGACGGCACGCCGCCCAAAGCCACGCTGCCCGCAGACGGCGATCCGCTCATCGCCGCATCGGTGGCCCAGATGGCGAAGGTTGCGGTCGACTTTGAGGCGTATTTCCAGGCACCATTCGCCAACGCCAGCCAGTGGACCCAGAACCTCATCGCCTACGAGAATGCCCTGGGGCAACCGATCTCTGGATACGATCACTTCGGCCTCTCGCGCACTTCAACCTATGGTTGGACGGAGAACTGGGATCACAGCTTGCAGTACGTGTACGGCGCTGGTCCGGGCAATCGCCAAGTCGGGAGGTGGCACCAGGCGCTCGGCGGGACCACCGGGGCCATCGACAACCCCCCCCCAGGCGCCGGATTCGTGGCCGGCAACCCATTCGTCCAGCAGAGGGCGATTCGATTCGCTACCGGGATCGTGGCCAACGACTCCGTGAGCATGAATCTCGATCCCGATTCGGCCGGGTTGATCTTCACAGACGACACGCTGGCGTCGGTCGATTTCCCAGTCTTCGCCGATGGCTTCGCCAACATCACCTACGCGTTCGGCTTCGCCGGAGCTGGAAATTCCCCCGACACGGGGAACGGCGCCTACTTCTACAAGGACAACACCTTCCCGCAGTGGCAATGCCGGACCGCCGTGGGTTCTGTCACGCACACGTCCAGCAGCGGGATCACCGCGACGGCCAACACCGTCTACCGCTGTCGCGTGATCCTCGTGGGGGCGAATCGCGACGATGCGGGAACCGCGCGGGCCCTGTTCCTGATCAACGAGGCGGTCGTGTCGAACATCACCGTCGATCTACCCGTCAACGTCAACGTCGTGCCCGCGTTCTCCGTGACCCCCAACGCGGGAGCCGCTGCGCAGGAGTTCGCGTTCGGAGCGGTCCGCTACTGCCAGTCGATCTATCCCGGTGGGATCTTCTAGGGAACTGGCACCAGGACGACCGTCCGATCGGGCGGCGAGATGGTCGCGAGCAGACCATCACCAGACCGCTCGAAGGCCACGGTGTAGACCGTCTCCGCGGGCGGTGCGCATGTAACCGTTCCGGGACACACGGGGGCCGCGGAGCACAACCACCCGGTCACGCCGCCCCCGACGAAGGCGTATTCGTCCCCGGCAGCCGATCGGTACACGCCATCCGGAATGGCGGCGCAGTCCATGGTTGGCTCGCCGCATCCCATCATCCCGAAGATCACCCCACAGCCGATCAACAGCTTTTTCCACATGTCGAAACCTTACGCCGGTCCCGGCGCGGGCGTGCGAGACTGTCTCCACGTGGAACAACAACCAGCCGCGTTATCCGATCCCGCACGCCTGTACGTGACCTGGCTCGCCGCCCGCGCCCTCCCGCCCGAGACCCCCGAATCCGCCCTGCGCCGCGCCAGCGAGGAGGAGCTGGTCAGGACGGGCCTCCGGGACCGGATGCGCGCCGCGACCGCCCTGGCGGCGTCTCCGGCCTTCTCCGAGGCCCTGGGCGCGCGGGCGGCGGAGCGGGCGGCCCTGCGGGACGAGGACGACCTGTCGAGGCTCTGCGGGGCCATCCTGGAGGGGATGGGGGCCGACATGGAGGACCTCCAGGTGCGGGTGCGCCGGAAGACCCGGCGGGAGCTGCGCCGCCAGGGGTACATCGGGCGCCGGGCCCAGTTCGACCTCCGGATCACGCCCACGATCGCGGCGGCGCGGGACGTGGTGGCGGGGGCGGAGGATCAGCTCTCGGAGGCCGCGGGGGCGCCCGGCGGAAGTTCCGAGACGGAGGCGTCCGGCGCCGCGGGCGGGCAGTTCGGGCAGGGCACGGCGACCGGTTGACCGTCCGGGCCGGCCAAGGTCCCAGGTACGAGGCGGGTCCCGCGGCAGCGCGCGCAGGCGCCGGGAGCGCGCCGCATCACCACCGCCATCCCCGCCGCCGCGCCGGCCATCGCCGCGTGGGCGCGCTGGGCGGCGATCGCCGATCCGAGGGCGGGAGTACCCGGCGTCAGGCCGGGGAGGGCGTGGTCGATCCGCATGGCCTCCGCCTGATGGTGGCGGGCGGCCCGGTCGGCGAGCAAGCAGCATCGCCCGCGCTCGCGAAGGATCGCCATCTTGAACAAGGCGCGCAGCGGTTGGCCGACCGCGATCCGGATGGCGGCCGGGATCTCCTCCATCAGCACGTCCGCCACCTGATCGTCCGTCATGTCGGGCGGGAACAGCTTCTCCTCGGTCGTCTGCGGCATGAGCCGATACTACGCCCGGCGTGACACGGGAGGGGCGACGCTCTACCATCCTTGGCATGGGGAAGGCCCGAGTCGTAGCCCTCCTGGTCGCGTTCCTGGCGGCCGCGCCGGCGCGCGCCCAGACCCCGCAGCTCTGGAGCCACCCGCAGGACGCCGCGGGGTGCCCGATCGGGACGCCCTGCTACCTGAAGAACCTCCCGTCGCCGTCGCCGTCGTTCGCGGGCGCCCCCGTGATCAACACCGGGCACGCCGCGCTCAGCTTCCCGGCGGCGAACGGGGCCGGCCTCCTGACCGACGTCGCGTGCTCGGCCGACGGCGATGTCCCGGTGCGCCTCTCGGGTGCGTGGGCATGCGCGCCGCCGGCGATCGCCGGGACCGACGGCGTCACGATCGGCACGACTGGCGGCAACCTCCAGCGCCTCCACATCACGGGCGTCATCGACGTGCCGACCGGGAGCGCTGCGTCGGCCTGGACGCCCGTGGTCGGTCTCTCGATCTACGCGAACGTCGGAACAAGCTCCGCCGCGCTCACCCTGGCCACCGCGACAACATCGGGCCAGGTCTTAATGGACACGGGGACGGCACTCGCCTTTCACGTCCTTGATTACTCGCAGTTGACCGGCACGCCGTCGTCCCTGCCTCCGTCGGGCGCTGCCGGCGGTGCGCTCACGGGGACGTATCCCAATCCGGGCGTCAATCTCGCCGCGGGCGCGAGCGTAACGGGGGCCGTGGCCGCTGCCAACGCCCCGGTACTTTCCGGCGCCATCACCACGGCGGGAGGGACCTGGACGACCGCTTTTGGTGCCGCGGGCTCGCTCTCGGTGCTTGCGAACGCCACCAACGCGAGCGCGGTCCCGGCTTATCTGGGCGGCGGGGCAGCCGGGCAATCGCTGATGGTGAATTCCGCCGGGACGGCGCTCGTCTGGCAGTTCGTTCCGGGCGGTTCGGTTACGGGGACGGCGAACGGTGTTGCCTACTTCAGTTCAACCGGAACTCTCACTGACGATCCTACGAAGTTCTCGGTCGATGTCAGCAACGCCCGCATTGGCCTGCGAACCTCTGCGGCGGCATTCCAGCTCCATCTCGTCGACCAGGCGGCGGCGACGGACCGCGGCGTTGGCGTCGGGACCTACGCGACCAGCGACAGCGGGCCCCGCGTCACGCTCCAGAAGTCACAGGGCAGCTTCGCGTCTCCGACGATCGTGGCGAATACCAACTACGGCGGGCGCCTGGCCTGGCAGTGGTACGACGGGGCGACCTATCTGGAGACCGCGGTGCTCGGGACGCACGTCTCCCAGGGCACGACGCCGGGGGCTGGGAACATCGCGGGGGACGTCTTCGTCGACATGGCCAACGCGGGCGTGACGGACAAGTACGCCGTCAACGGGACGGTCCCTCTCCGAATTCGAGCGACGGGCCTCAGCGTCAACCGGGCGACCAATGCGAGCCAGAACACCGGTATCAGCGTCGGTGGATCCGGTTCCTTCACGGCCGGCGGAAACTGGGGGTCTGACGGAGTCACTGTTGCTTCGCAGGCGACGCTGACAACCGGGACTGGGTTATACGTGGGTCTGTACGGGTTTCGAATTGGCGCGAGTCAATCGGCAATTGGGAACGTGAGTGGCGCCGCTCTCGGCCTTTTCCCCTTGGCAGTCTCGAACGACAGTTCCGCGAACAGTCAGCAGGCTCGGATTGGGGTGTACGACGCGAACCCTGCCGGGAACGCCGGGATCCAGCTCACCAACCACGCGCAGTCATCGATGTTGATGACGATGTTCGGCGAGAGTGCTGCCGGGGCCGGGCCGGGCGGCGACGCCGTTTTTCAGATGATCAATTCTTCTGACCCCGTTGCGTTCCATGGAGACGTTACATTTCTGAACGTCAACGGAGGATCGCTGGTCCAGAAGCAGATCACTATCAGGGCAGATGGTGGCTTTGAGCTCTGGCCGAGCACGTCAGCCGTTTCGGCCAGTGGCAATGCCAGGCTCAGGAACCTCGCGGGCGTCTTGCAATACAGCGAGAACGGAGGGGCATATAAGAGCTTCGACGCATTCCTAGCGGACCCGGGCAGCAATGGAATCGTGGTCCGTACCTCGTCCGGGACGACGTCCGCGCGCACGCTGACAAGCTCTGGCTCATCGATCGTGGTGACGAATGGGACTGGCGCCTCCGGGAACCCGAACGTGGACGTCAACCTCGACGGCGTGACGCTCAACCAGGGCGGCGGCGGCGGCGTCCAAGTCGCGGACAACGGCATCTCTAACGCGAAGATCCGTCAGAGCGGACCGCTCGCTATCCTCGGGCGCAGCGCCAACAGCACCGGGAATGTAGCGGACATCCAGGCGACGGCGGCCAGCGGGTGCGCCTATCGCGAGAGTGGATCAACGCTTGGGTGCGGCACACTGGCGACCGCAGCGTATTCATCGTCGTCCGTCACCTACGCCAAGATCCAGAACGAGACCAACGGGACGATTCTCGGTAACTCGGGGGCGTCTCCGGCGGCGCCATCGGAGATAACAATCGGACCTCACTGCTCCCTATCGGGTGGAGTGCTTGACTGCACGGGAACCGGTGGTGGTGGCGTCACCAGCCTCGCCGCGACGGACCCGTCGACTGTCTCGGCTAGTGCCGGCGCCGTCACCATCGGGACGAAGATCGACAACGCCACGATCACGCTGAACGGGGGAGGCGGCCTCCAGCGCGCGACTATCAGCGGTGGGGGGCTCAGCATCTCGGCCGGATCGAACGTGTCGACCATCTCCGGGCTCACCCTCTCCCAGATCGGATCCATCGCCGCGCACAGCTTCGTCGCGAACACCGGCGCGTCGGGCGCGTCGCCCACCACAATGTCCTACGGCGGGGGCAGCGGGATGCTCGGTGTCGCTGTCGGGACGCCCGATACGATCAGCGTCTTCGCGGCGACGCAGCATCGGGTCCCGTTCGGTAGCACCGGCGGTCAGCTCACCGACGACGCGCACCTGACCTTCAACGGGACGACGCCCGTGGGCGTCACGTCGTTGCAGGAGATCCAGATCTACAACGACGCCGTGACGTCGACCGGCCTGATGGGCATCTCGCTTGGCCACGTCGTCGGCGGGCGGGACGTCTTCATCGGCGAGATGGCCCCGGGCTGGACCGGCGGGAGCCTGTCGGCGAGCGACCTCCTCATCGAGAGCAACGTCTCCTCGGGGAACCAGCTCATGCTGTCCAACTTCGCTGGCGGCTTGATCTGTCTTGCGACGGGAAGCTCTCGGACCTGTCGCATCCAGGTCGCAGGATCCGGTGGAGTGACGGTGACGGGCGCCCTGACGGTCGGATCTCTGACGAACGGGCTGGTCAAGTCGACCAGCGGGTTGCTGGCCAACGCGAGCGCGAGCGACGTCTCGACTGCGCTCGGCACCGGCTCCGCGACCGGAATCCTGGAAGCGACCTCGGGAGCATATGGGACGGTCACCGTGGGTCCGTCGCTGTCCTACATCGGGACGACGCTCGCGCTGCCGGACACAGGCGTCACCGCCGGGACGTACGGCGGTCCCGGTTCGTACATCCAGTCGTTCCACGTCGACGCCAAGGGACGGATCGACGCGAATCCCGTCGTCGTCAGCGGTGTCCAGTCGGCTACCTGGAAGTTCGCCGCGACGGGGCAGTTCATCAACTACGACCCGACCAATAAGTCGGACGTCGTCGCGCTGAGCGACGGCAACGGCACTCACTGGGCTGGCGCCGGACTCTCTGCGCCAGGGCTGGCCGTCCTCAACTTTGAGACCTCAGGCGCCGCGCCCTACTACACCTTCCACCTACCGGCGACGACTGCGGGGACGTTCGAGGTCTACCTGAGCAACGTCACCGCCAGCGGGACTGGCTCGGCCGCTACCATTGCGATCGACCTTGAGTACGTCCACGGTGGTCCGGGCAATTCGAGCAACTACCATGGGATTGCCGGCTGCACCATCTCGGGCATCACGGCCGGAAACAGTTCTGGGTCGTGCAGCGTCTCCATCGACCCACTGTGGTCCGCCGACGACCTCTTCATCGTCTGGATTCGCCGGGGCGATGTGAACAACCTCATGAGCCTCAGCAACATCGCGATCTCCGCCACCGTCTGGATTCCACAATGAAAGGGACCAACGTCATGAAACGCGCACTCCTCGTTCTCGCAATGGTCGCCGCCCTGGGGTGCGCGACGACGGGATCTCATCCGCACGGCCGCGTCGGCGCGACCGCCATCGCCCCTCCGATCTTCCAGGTCATCCCGGCCGCGATGGATCCGAGCGTCACAGGACTTCCGGCGGCAGTGGGGACCATTGTTCAGAACTCCGGGTCGCTCTCGGCCTGGGTTAAGACCGGATCCGATGCTACCGCATGGCAGTCGTTCCCGACGACGGGAGGTGGATTGACTCCGATTGCCGACCAAACGACGCTCGCGAACGTTTCCGGAGGGTCTGCGAATCCCACCGCGACGACCGCAGCTCAAATGCGGACGATGCTCGGGATCGTATCGACGATGCCGAACAACCAGATCATCGGGAACGTCAGTGGGTCGACCGCGGCCCCCGGCGCGGTCATGGTCGAGGACACCGTCGTCGTCAGTGGGTCGGCCGTCGCATCGCTATCACTGGCCGGCGCCTTTGGTGGCATCAATGGCGACGTCGATGGTCACTACACGATCTCGTGCGCCATTGCGACGCCATCCGGATCCAATGCCGTCGGATACATCTTCAAGCCCAACAACACCTCCGCGAACCAGTTCCAGTTCGTCCAGATCAACAGCGGGACTTCTGTCGCGACGTCGGCCGCGACGAATCTCAACTTGATCAACAGCGGTACGACCAACGCCGGCTGGCTGGATATTCGAATGGAGTTCGAGGCCAAGACCGGGTCTGGCGCTCGCCACTTCGAATCAAGAGCCGTCACGTACGACGGTACCACCACGACCGTCACCAAACTCTACATTGGTGACGGAGTGTGGAATGATTCAAGCACCGTGGTAACGGACATGGTCATCGCGGCCAGCAGCGGCAACAACATCGGCGTGGGGACGACCTGCTTTGTCCGCCGCTTCGTGGGAGGTTGATCGATGCTCGGAGTCCTGTTTTCCCTGCTGGCGTTCGCTCCGATCGCGACGCCGGTTCTGCCCGCGGGCCCGTACTACGTCGCGACCACCGGAAACGACACCACGGGGAACGGGACGCAGGCGTTTCCGTTTGCCAGCGTCGATGGCGCCCGGAAGGCAATCCAATACGGGAAGTCGAACCAGGGCCTCGCGGCAGACCTGAACGTGCTGATCGCTCCAGGAACCTATCCGTCGGTCGCCTTTTCGCAGTTCGACTCCGGATCGAACGGGCACGCTGTTGTCTACCAGGCGCAGAACGGGCCCGGCACGGTCACGATCTCGGGCGGGACGACCGTCTCCGGATGCGTGGTCTCGTCGGGTGCGATCTACAAATGCCCGGTGACAGGAAGCTTCTGGGCGGTCTGGGAGAACGGCGTCCGCCTCACTTCAGCGCGCACGCCTAACTACTCGTTTGACCCGCTGTTCCCGAACGCGCTAGGTCCCTACTTCCGCACGACCGGGACGAACGGCTCCTACACCGCGATGAACTACTCGGGCGGCGACATCACTCCCGCCGCGTGGCCCGTCGGAGATATCCAGGTCGTCGCGTGGACCGGCGGGAACTGGAACTGGTTTCCCAACGTCAACCCACTGACCTCGCAGACGTCCGGATCGCTGCTGTTCACCTTCACGAATCAGAGCCAGTGGCCGATCTTCCAGAACGCGACAGGATCCCGCTACTTTGTGCAGGGCGTCCAGGCGCTCCTCGACGCGAACGGCGAGTGGTACCACGATCAGTCCGGCAACTTCCTCTACGTCCAATCGACGACGGGCGGCGCGCCGGGCACGCTGACGATCCCAACGACTGGGCGCGTGATCGCTGCAGTGGGGACGACATCCGCTCACGTCCACGACCTGAAGTTCAAGGACCTTACGGTTCAGTACGCGGATTACGCGCAGTGGGACCGCTACGCCGACTGGGGCATATCGACTGACCACCCGACGGCTGGCGCTGGACACACGTGCCCCGGCTACACCTTCGAGAAGTTCAACACCCAGAACCACCAGGCGCTCGTATACCTGGAGAACGCCGACAACGTCACGGTGACGACGTCACATCTGCTGAACGGCGGCTTCGGCGGCGTCCATGCCTTTCGGACCACCGGCGTGACGATCTCGGACAACTGGATCGAACAGACGGGCGCGGATGGAGTTGTGTTCGAGGGGGACTGGGCCGGCGAGGGCGACTTCTCGAACCACAACACGGCGACCGGGAACGTGATCAGCAACGTCGGCCAGCTCGGCTCCCATGCGGTCGGGGTGCGGATGCTCGGTTCCAACAATAACTCGATCGACCACAACGAGGTCTGGGGCGCAAACCGAGACGCCATCTTCACCGTCGGCGGCTGCGGCGTCTTCGCTCAGAACTACACCTTCAGCAACACGATCGACCGGAACTATTTTCACGACATTCTCCAGGACTCTGGCGACGCGGGCGCGGTCGGGTTCTACCTTCTCGCCTCGACGTCGGGCAGCCCGCCGTACGCGACTAACACGGTCTCGAACACGCTGGTCGATCACGTCTATGCGAGTCCGGCGATGACCGACGCTGCGCCGAATGGCGTCTTCACCGACAACAGCACCGCGGGGCAAGCATTCTCGAACGTCGGCGTCTTCAATACGCAGGATACGGCGATGCGGATCAACTCTGGCGGCGGATCGGGGAGCCACACGGCGACGAACTGCACGTTCAATGCGGACGCCACCACGAACGGATCCTTCGACGTCACACTGCTCGACCTCGCCAACATCGGAGTTCCGAGCGCGAACCCCTACCGGTCCAGCGCCGGCTACTCGCTCAGTGAGGACTTCGAAAGCGGCCTGGGACGCTGGACGACCGGCCAGGGGACGCCCGCGCTCAGCACGGCCCAGGCGCACTCGCCGACGCACTCCTTCGTGCAGAATCAGGATGGGGAGGCGATCTACCTACTCCCGGGGCGCGTGCTGCGGCAGAAGGCGTGCGCCTGGCTCTTCGACGACGCGACCGACACGACCGCCGAGGCGCTCTTGAAGGCCGACGAGATGACCTACTCGGCCGGGACATTCACGACCTGGAACAACACCGCCTGGAGGGCGCTCGGGGTCTACACGCCGACGTCGACCACGAAGTACGTCTATCGGATCGGCGGGGCGACGACCGCGACGAGCATCACGCGAACGACGGGGTGGCATCAGTTCTGCGTCGACTATTCGGGGCGGGCGGGCGCGGCGTTCTCCATCGACGGGACGAGCGTGGGGACCGTGAGCACTGGGGTCCTGCAATTCAACGTGCTGGCCCTCGGAGACTTCACCGCCGGCGACGGCAACAACGCGAACGTCTATTGGGACGACGTCACGATCAACTAGCCCCGCTTGCCACAAACGAAAGGGACACCGATGAAGACCACCCTGGCTGCCACGATCATGTTCTGCTCGCTCGCCTCCTGCTCCCGCGTGCCGAAGTCGGCCGACGCCGCCATCACGCCGGCCGCCGCGCCGACGCTCGCCTTCTACGACAACGCCCGCGTGTTCCGCGAGGCTGACGCTGCGAAGACGGCGACCGCGCTCCTGCAGGCCACATGGAACCCGAAGCTGGAGGCCGCACAGAAGGCGGTCCCGGACGCGAAGACGGCCGGCGGGAAGGGAAAGGACGCGAAGGTCGAGAGCGCCGGCGCGGTCCTCGCCAAGGTCCAGCAGGACGCCCAACACGCCGTCCAGGAATCGGACGCCAAGCTGATCG
>Ga0134128_10000312_pt1 | contig 68942 bp, 51 predicted proteins | sample KB31754_FD_96462 | JGI IMG/M metagenome (GOLD analysis project Ga0134128, IMG submission 96462) | Terrestrial soil microbial communities with excess Nitrogen fertilizer from Kellogg Biological Station, Michigan, USA - KB3-175-4 | ecosystem: Environmental > Terrestrial > Soil > Unclassified ... | reverse complement strand
TATGCTGCGCCGACTCGGCGAATTGCTTTCGGTAAAAGGTGAGCAAGCCATTCTGGAAAGACGCGCACGCCTCGACGAGCGCGAGTATGTGCGCATGTTATGGGATGAGGCGCAAATCGGATCTTTGATTATCGACAACGGATTCGGCGGCGACAAGATGTTGCCAATCCCGCAGTTGGAGGACTTATGCGGGCGTCCGGTGTTCGAATGCCGGCGCATCGAGACCGTCCTTGAAGACTGCATTACCATCACCGACTCGTTCTCCTCGCTGAGCAAAGAGTTTGCCTGGCGACTGATGGCGGAAACACCCCTGCAGCCGGTGGCGCTAAAGACGATAATGGCTTATCGCGGCGGGCTCAAGCTGGACACCGTCACTTCTGCGCAAGCTGAATCCGACTATGCCTCCGTGAAAGCTGAATTCGCAGCCGGCAAGACAAGGATAGTCCGACGCCCGCTTTATCATTACTTCTTGATGCAAGCCTTCGAATTGGCGACGTGCCACAGCCTGCCCGTGCAGGTGCACACGGGGCTTGGGGATGATGATCAGGACTTGGTTGATGCCAATCCTGCTTTATTGCAGCCATTGTTTCGCCTGGATACTCTTAAACACACGAAGTGGATTCTCTTGCATTGTTATCCGTATGTACGCGAAGCGTCTCTGATGTGCGCGCTTTACGGCAACGTGTTCATGGACCTTTCATTGGCGCTTACGCTGGTGTCGCCCGTGGCGGATAATTTGATCGTGGAGGCGATTTCTTGCGCGCCGCACACGAAGCTTTTGACCGCCACTGATGGGCACTCGGTTCCAGAAACGCATTGGTACGGTGCCACAATTTGGAAAGAATCAATGAAGCGATTGCAAATCGCTCCGGTGGGCGCCGGCCCGCTGTTTGCGAATCTCCAAAAGGCTCTGTAGCGGCGGGCGGCAGCCCGCTTCCCCCAACACTATTAATGTAGAATTCCGGCTACCGTTGGTTCCATGGGTACAATGACAATGGCGCCGACGGGCGAATGGACACTGAGGACGACTTGTGAGCGCTTCCGACGTCGAGAGTTCAAAAGCTGAACTCACGCAATGCCAGATTTGCCATAAAACATTTCCAGCCGGCTCGGGCTGGCTGTGCCCGGACGACAATGGGCCGCTTGTCCCAGCTGACGGTGATCCGCTGCTCGGCACAGTTTTCGACCAGAAATACGAAATACAGTCGGTGCTCGGTCAAGGCGGAATGAGCATTGTTTATAAAGCTCGCCACAAATACATGGACCGCACGGTTGCAGTAAAACTATTGCGCGAACACCTCGTCTCAGATCAAACCGCCAGACTACGTTTTGAACAAGAGTCAAAAGCGGCCAGCAAACTGACGCACCAGAACATCGTCAGCGTTCATGACTTCGGCATCACCAACAACGGACAAGCGTATTTCGTCATGGATTGCCTTGAAGGCGATTCGCTTGCCGATATTCTCGACAATGAAGGACGGCTCGAACTCAGCCGCGCCATCAACATCTTCAAACAAATTTGTGATGGTCTCGAGCCGGCGCACAAATTAGGGTTGGTTCATCGAGATCTCAAACCGAGCAACATCATCGTGCTTCAGCAAGAAGATGGTGGCGACCTGATCAAGATAGTCGATTTCGGCATCGCTAAATTCACCAACAAGGACGCCGGACAATTTTCGGCTCGCCTTACTCAGACGGGCGAAGTTTTCGGCAGCCCGATGTACATGAGTCCCGAGCAATGCCAAGGGCATCAACTCGATCCACGCTCCGACATTTATTCGCTGGGCTGCCTGATGTATGAGACACTGACGGGCACCGCACCATATTTCGGCGATAGCTTTATGTCGATCGCCATGCAGCACATGAATGCGCCGATGCCACCATTTGTTGAAAGCGCTCCTGACAGCAAAGTTCCCGCCGCCATCGAAGAAGTGGTGAGCAAGACGATGGCTAAAGATCCCGACCAACGGTTTCAAACCGTCGGCGAGGTGCGTCAGGCATTACTCGATGCGGCGCTGGCTGGTGGCGTACAAGGCGTACGCGCCGGGGCGGTGCATGATCCGTCCGCCAACTCTTCACTAAAAGAGACATGGGAGAAAATTACCGGCGGCTTTGCCAAGGCTTCCTCAGGGAAGGCTGCAAAGGAAGCATTCTCGTTTGCGCGGCTGGCGGTGATCGGTGGTCCCGCTATCGCTGTGGCTGCGATCATTGGCATTGTCGTTTTCTGGCATGGACCATCTGGAGACGGCGGCACGCCGATGCAGAAGTTTCGCTGGCAGTTGGAAGTGGGACTTGCCGAGCAGGCGGTGCAACATCAGAATCTGAAGCAGTCCATTGTATTGCTCACGGATGCGCGCGAGATCGCCTCCACCTTCGGCGATGACGATAGCCGATTGCAAACCACGCTCAGGATGCTGGCAAATGTCTATAAAGACGCAGGGATGTACGAGCAGCAAGAGCAATGCTATAAGGACTTCAACAACGTCCAGGCAAAACAGTCCCTCGCGGACACTGAAAGAGTGAAAGCCATGCTCACCTCCTTGCGCGACCAAGCGGCCAAGGGCATGATCAATCAAGCGGAGGCTCATGCGAGCATGACGATGATTATTGATTCTGCTAAACGCCTGCACGCCCGCGGTTATTATGCAACCGAAGAAGCGCTTCTCACCGACGCCATTGGTACCTTAAAGCGGCTCGACATGGCGGAGCGTCCGGAAACCGCTGAGCTAAAACTCGTGATGGCGGACTGTTTAACCGCGCAGCAGAAGTTGCCCCAAGTTCGACCTCTACTGGTCGATGCACTGGAGACCTATCGACGCGTTGCTGTCCTTCCGGACAGCAAGGTGCAGACAAACAAAGCACTGATCAGAGCGTATCTGAAACTCGGACAGTTCGACCGCGATCAAAGCAGCTTCGAGAATTCAAAAGGTGAATTGGAAGAAGCGCTGGAACTCACCCAACGCTACTTTGGCAAAGACAACAACCTGATGGCGGAATCGCTTAACAGCTATGCTGATCTCATGCGGCAAATGGGCGCCCAGGATGACTACAAACAATTATCTACTGAAGCCAAGGTCTACAATCAGAAAGCAGCGCTCGAGCCGGCGTTAGACCCGGATCTCGAATCGGCGTCCAATTAACAACCTCACCTGAGACCGCTGAACAAATTGTACGTAGCGCTGCTTTAGTTGGCTATAAACCCGTGAATGATCGGAACATCGGTGCAATGACCGTTGTGATCCACCGACAATTCCGCCTCTTCTATAATGCTTGAAGCAGTAAGATTCAGAGCCACGGCAATGGTTAGCAGCTCTACGGTGTCAAGATCGTCGGCTTCGCCGTTTTCGACCATCCGCAATCGCTCAGGCGATATGTTCGCCTTGGCCGCCAATGATTCACGACTGAGCCCGAGGGACATCCGGTGAGCGAGAATGATCCGTCCAATTGCTGACAATGACATTATTAGCCACCTAAAATTCGAATTTGTCGATCCCATGTGCTTTCCACAGAACTTATGGTCACACATCCCCACGCTAATTGAGTTTATCTATTTGCGCATCCACCGACCGGCCAATCCGAATGGATGACCAACGATGATGCCACCATATTCAATGCCTGAGCCGTTTAAACGATATTGTTTTTGGTGGCATAGACGGCGGCTTGCACCCTATCTTCGACTTGCAATTTGTCGAGTATGCGGCTGATCACTGTTTTCACCGTGGATACGGAGAGGAATAAGTGCTTGGCAATATCGTTGTTGGTGGCACCACGCGAGATCATGCGCAGAACCTCCAACTCTCTGGAAGAGAGAGGCTGGTTGCGGATTGAGCCGCTGCCGTTGCCGGTGCCGTTTTCGTTAGGGCTCGACGCAGGCTGGGGCACTACCTGACGAGCAGCAATGTTAGCGGCAGGCTGCATCGGAGCAAAGAAGCCCGTCAACAGCGGACGCAACCTGGCGTCAAACCAGAGATCGCCGTTGAGCAACGCACTCATACCGCTCAGGAGGTGTTCGCCGTCGATGTCCTCGAGGGCAAATCCTGACACGCCGGACTGAAATAGCGGGCAGAACGACTCACTGTCGCGCGGCTGCAGTAGCGCCAGTACCTGGGTGTTCTCGTTCATGGCCGCGATCGTTTTCGCCAGCGTTATTCCGAAATGACCAACATCGAAAATGACTATGTCCGGTGCGCTGTTTTTCACGCTTACTAAGGCAGCGATGGACTCGTCGACCTGTCCGATAACCTCGAACGGCGTGTTCCGCAATAACGCCGATTGGGCGTCGTCCTCGGCGTTGCCTGCTGGACGCACCAACAACACTTTTCCATAGCATGGCTTGCACGACGCAGTCATTGGGCTGCCCCCCACCGAGAAGTGAGCTGGAGACGCCTTGATGCCTTGATCCGAATTGCCAAAGTTGTTTACGACAATAGACATTATCATATCCTCGGTATGTATATATCTGCTTGCAACAAAGCGCGTAACAGAGCTTATGCACGTATGCGCTCAACCTAACGCGCGAGTAATTCAGGTTCGGCGCGCGGTGAAACACGCCGAAATAGTCTGTGACGCACCGTAGTATCTTCGTGTCCAGCAGTCGCTCCGCCGCGAAACGTTTTTTGAACCACGTGCCTTCGACCTTTTGAGGTGCATAAAATTAAACAGTTGCGGAAACGCCCATTTAAAGCCACTTTGCGCACAACTATCCCCCAACTAGGGGATAGGAAAGGAATTTTGTCGGTGTATATCTGAAGGAAGGAAGTTACTTCGGATTGGCTACCGCTCGGTATGGACACGGACAAAAACCTCACATGTTGCAATTGCGGTAAAGCATTTGTCTTTACCGAGGCCGAGCAGCAGTTTTTCGCTCTCAAGGGTCTGCTCAACGACCCCAAGCGCTGCCCTGACTGCCGGCTCGAACTGCGCAATTGGCGCAAGTCGAAATCAGGCGGCGAGCCCGCGCCGGTGGCAGTGGTTTCGTGCGATACATGCGGGGCCACTATCAAAGTTCCCTTCCAACCTAAAGGACATAAACCCATTTACTGCTTGCAGTGCATGCACGTCAAACCGGCGCCCACTGCAAACACCGACCACTCCTGATTTTTATCAGGCACCATCTGCGATACCATAGTCCCAACAATGGTCTCTGGCTATCAGCATTTTGACCGTTCCTTCTTCCGCATGGGAAGGCAATGGCCGATAACCTTGGCAGAACCGCGATGCGATGCGCCGAAGTTCTTCGGTGGTAAACGGCTTCTTGACGAAATAATCCATGCCCGATTGCAAGCATTCGTCCAGCGTATAGCCGCCGGCAGACATGCCGACAATCGGAGTGTGCCTGTCCAAAAACGATTCGGCGGCGCGGATGCATTGCGATGCGTCCAGCCCGTTCATCATCGGCATGTCGATGTCCATGAGAACCAGGTCGTACGCGCTGCGAATAGCTCGCAGGAAAGCTTCGTGTCCGTGCACTGCCGAGTCGGCGTCAAATCCGATTTCACGCAGGCGGCGTACCAAGCTCTTACGCACGACCCCGCTGTCATCGACTACCAAAGCTTTGAGCATCAGTACAACCCCCACTGTGCATCGCCGACGCCATCAATGTCGGCGAGAGAGCCCCTGGCTTCCGTGAAGATTTCCTGGATACGGTGTTGTTGCAGCTAACTCGTCAGATGCCCTGGACTCCGCTGCAAAGGTCAACATTGCGTCAAGACAGATTCGTCTTAACCACTAACAACATATCATCAAATATGTAGCGATTTGTCGGCCAATCGGACATATAAATGCCACCACCTGTAATGCCGCTCTGAACCGCGTTTCAGACTGAACATAAGATCTGATTCAGACGCAACATCATTACTTTTTGTATGGCGGTTTCATCGTTGTTGTTGTTTGTTCAGCTCCTCATGCGGCTTTCACGAGGTGAGGGCAATTTCACCAGATGAGTTCTCACTATCTTGTCTCCCTCGCGGCGTGATGACTACGCACGATTGCATTATCACGACCGTGCTCCTCTGCGATGAGCCGTGCGTCTTGTGGTGCCCATTTTTTGAAATGACGCGACCATCGCTGATGCTCTGCGGGCCTTCACAATTTGTCATGCGCGAATGGAACCTACCCGCGAGGCAGTACCAAACGTGCACGACACTTTGCTTCCGTTTGGTGCTTATTTTTTTTGCCCTCAGCTTTCTCGACGAAAGAAGGATGTAAACCCGTGTTGCGACGGAGCGCTGCTTTGGCGATGGAATGCCTGAGTTGCCTTTGCCGGACACTGCCATGCTTAGCATGAGTGTGATGAAGTTGTGCGAGCACACATTCAAGCGTGCTCGCTACGTTGAGGAATCATTGGGCTGCACAGCCGGCATTCGAGTATCTCCGTCGTGCTCTTCGTCGACGACCGACTGGAGACGATGATACTGCATTTAAATTCGGGACTTAGATGATGTTCTGCAAGGACAATCGTGACGCAATGTGACGTCGAGGAATGATGGATTCGATGCTGCACTCAAGTGGCGGCGACGGAAAGTTCGGCGCCAAATCAGCATGCTGAGCCGTGATCCGACTCTGGTTTCAAATGTGAGCAAACGATCAGCAAATCGTTATTTCCTGATCCGTCGCGGCAAGCGATCAACAAGTCAATTGGAAAGCGATCTGCTGAGAACTGACGTTTGAAAAAGGCGCGTCGCTCAGTTGAAAACTTCATCGCGCAATGGGACGCGCGCAATCCGATCCATCTGCCGTAAAGCGCATCGCGCTCTCGTGCAAGTGTCCGATGAAGATCGTTGTGCCAAGTGGCCGATCAGGATCGTTGTGCAAGTGGTCAATCAAGATTGTTGTGCAAGTGGCCGATCAACCAAGAGAAAACGCGCCGCCCGGTACAGATGCTCACGCGATCAGTCGGGCAATTGGAAAGCGCATCATCACGCGCGCGTAGGCGTTGCAGCAATTGGATCAAACTCTGCCTGATTGAAGCGCCCACATCGTGCACCTTGTAAAACCGAAAACTTCTTTAAGGAATGCCGGCAGTTTTGCCAGCTAGTTGGCGGACGCTTATGCGAATCTTCGATGGGGTGGCGATGCATATCTATATAGAAGGATGTCTCATGGAAGATGGAAAGCCCGAGATCTTATCGCCGTCATCGGCACGACGGGAATTGCCCTACATCGGTCCGTCCGACGAAAGCTTCGTTTGGCACGGTGCTTATGGTGATGCTTGCGATCCTGAAACCTTCAAGAAAGAATTCGCGCGCGATATGCTCGCGAAACAATTTATTCTTCTGCCGATTCTGCCAGCTACTTGCCAAAACTTTGCCCTTTACTACGGGCATCGAAAGCGGGCTCGCCCGCAAGGAGGAAGGGATGAGAGTTCAAGTAGCCGGAGTTCTGGCAGCACTACAAGTTATGACGACGCCTGTTCCTGTAATGGGCTACAACGGGAAATTTCCCGGCAAAGGGAATTACCGGCAGTGGAAGAAGGCGGCGGCGCTCTATAGCCGTGCCGTGCGGGCGGAGCAAGACGGGCGCAAGGACGAAGCCATGCATCTCTATGAGCTGGCGATTGATGTGTATCCATTTGATGCCGATTTCTACTTGAACCTCGGCTTGCTGTACGAGAACGAGATGCGCGACGCGGCGGGCGCCGAAGGGATGTACAAGAAGGGGCTGGCACTTGAGCCGGACCACCCGGAGCTGCAGCTGGCGTGGGCGAGCCTGCTGTGCGACAAGGGCGAGATTTCGGAGTCGATTACGGTGTGGCGGCGCGCCCAGGCTAAGCTGGAGCAGCATCGCGAAAGTGAGGACCTGCGGCGTCCGCCGGCGCCGCTGCGACCGGCGAAGTTCCACATTTAATTTTTCTCGCGTTTTGTCGAGTAGGCATGGGTGCCTCGCGGCACCCAGCCCCTCTAAGAACTGATCGTGAGAGTTTCCCCTCAATCAGCTCAAGCCCTCATCCTCGAGATCGAGGAGTATCGTTCCACGGCGGATCGTGCTGCCGCGCAGGCTACGGCGCTGGAGCCAGTAGTCGCGCTGCTCTGGGTTGTCCGGGCTCGCATCCCCGGCAATCTTGATGTGCCGTTCGATGCGCACGTCCTGAGCGCGTCTCAGGGCAATCGTGCGTAAGTGGTCGTCCTTGTCCAAATAGCGGACGCGAAACGTCCAACGCACGCCATCTATCTCGCCGAAGTAGCGGTCGTAAACCCATCGCTGGCTTTTGTTCGGATGCCGTCGCAAGCACCATTTCCAGATTGATTTCCAGATTTCGCTGTCAACGAACCCGAACACTCGTTTGCTCACACCGTGTCTGTAGTAGTTAGCCCAGCCAGTCAGAATTGGGTTGAGGTGAAGGATCACCGCATCCTGCTTCACTTGCGCGTGGCGTTTCAGCCACGCGCGAATGGATGCAACGAGTTCTAGCACTTTCTCCTTCTGCGGCGTAAACAGGCATTTGCCTTGATAGCGCCGGACGGTGAAGCCAAGGAAGTTGAACCCGTCGTCGACGTGAACAACCCTCGTTTTCTCCGGGTGTAGTGTCAGTCCTCGCTGTGCAAGCCAACTCTGAATCTCGTGCTGTGCAAACTCTGCTTCTGCTCTTGTACGAGCACACACTATGAAGTCGTCAGCGTAACGGACAAAGCCGTATTTGCTGCCGAGCATCTGTTGCATGCCGTCGAGTGCAATGTTCGCTAGCAGCGGACTGACAACGCCGCCTTGCGGCGTACCAGCCTCTGTTGCGTGAAGCATTTCTTGCTCTACATATCCTGCTTTAAGCCACTGTTTTATTAGCTCACGGCCGGGCAAGGCGCCGATGGCATTTAAGATGTAATCGTGGCTGATGTTGTCGAATGCGCCTTTGATGTCTGCATCCAGTACCCATGGACGCAGTCCGTTTCCTTTTAGAAGTATCCAGCAGTGCTTTATTGCATCGTGGCAACTTCTGCCTGGTCGGAAGCCGTAGCTGTTCGACTCGAATCGAGCTTCCCAACACGGTTCAAGGGCATTCTTCATTACTGCCTGTGCGACTCGATCGATAATTGTCGGTATCCCAAGCGGACGGCTTTTCCCACCGGCTTTGGGGATGTATACTCGTCTCGTAGGTTTGCTTTTCCAGATCGAATATCTCGACATTTTGCGAACGAGAGCCATGCGACCCTCGGGCGTCAGCACCGTTTCGTGATCTACACCAGCGGTTGCCTTGCCTTTGTTATCCTGCGTGACTCTACGCACGGACACAAGCAGGTTTGAACGACTGCGAAGCATTAGTTTCATGAGGCTTCGTACCTCATTCCACTTCTGCTCTCGCGTTGCACGGAAGATTCTCTGTCTCAAGTTAGTAACTCGCTTTTGAACATCACGCCATGGAATGTCGTTCCAGTTCTTGGCTTGTCCGGCTGCTCCGATGCCGTCATTGGCTCTATCTTTCACAGTCGCTCCTTCCTTTACTTTGAATTTCCGCTGAGAACCATCTGGAAGTCAGCCACCTTTCAGTGCGGGTATTACCCTATCTGCGCCATTACAGAGCAGCATTCGCTTTCTCCAGACTCCTTTACCTCCTGGATGTTTGCATCCGTTGCCGTTTGCTTACTCGTTTGAGAACGAGAATCCATGAGGCTTACCGAGTTTCAACTAAATTACTGTCGACCAGGGCGGGTTCCATCTACACTCCGGTGGGATTTCAGCCTCCTCACTGTTGTTCTGACAGTTCAACAGCCAACCCACTTACCTTTTGGTCACGGTGTTTCAGCCTCATTTCACCGCTTCAACCATGACGGAATATTGAAATGATCATTCGCTTTCGCTAACCCTTCTGATCTCCCTTTGCGCGCCTCCGCCCTTGAGGCTGGCAGATTATGCGCTTTCGTGGCTTACTTCCGTCATGTTCATTGCTTACTAACGCCGTAGCCGCGGTCAGGGACCGTTTTACGCAGGGATAGAGAGTGGAGGGTCTCTAGGATTCTTCATCCGATAATTTAACCTTTCTCGTCGTTCTGCCAGCTAGTTGCCAAAAACTTGCCGTTTACTACCGGCATTGAAGTTGGTTGTGCCCCAGGGCAAGGAGGACGGATGAAAGCTCACCTAATGGCAGCGCTCGTGGCGATGAATATGGTGTTCGGAGCGGCGGCGGAGCCCGTGAGCGGCGCTGGACAAGCGCAAGCGATCGCCGCGTACGACGCCGCAGTCAGCGCAGAGCGAGCTGGCGACGCGCAGCGCGCCGTGAAGCTGTACAAGCAGGCAATCAGCATCGATCCTGGCGAAACGTGCTTCTATATCGGTCTGGGCGAGCTCTACCAGCACAAAAACGACCTCGTATCCGCAGAAGCGACATACAAGGTTGCGATGAAATTCGACCCGAACAATGGCTTGCTGCAGTCGGCTTGGGCGAATCTTCTGTGGGCAAAAGGCGACACCGCGGAGTCGGTGCGCGTTTGGCGGAAGGCGTCACCGGCAGTCGAGAAGGCACAGCGCGAATCGTGGACAATGGCTCACCGTAGCGGCGGAAACCATGGTACCGGCGGGCTTCAGCCCGCTTCTGCGACAGAAATCGCATTCAATGCACGCCACCAGAAGTAGTGCCACTAGTCAATATGTGAGACTAGCAAGGTAACTGCGCGAGGACCAAATCGTGAATAGATTGCTTTTGACCTCTATCATCTTAATCACAACGCCGCATTCTTGCTTAGCGCATGAATATCACTTCCCAGGTAAGGGCAGCCGCGTCGCGTGGGAACGAGCCAATGATTTGAACACACAAGCTGCCGAAAAAGAGCATTCACATAAGCCAGATCAAGCGATAGCCTTGCTCAAACGAGCGATAGTCATCTATCCGTTCGATCCATATTTCTATAAGAATCTCGGACTCATCTATGAGAATGACAAAAAGGATTTTGCGAAAGCGGAAAGACTTTATCAAACAGCAATTCACATGTCACCGACGAACGCTACTTTCTTAATCGGTCATGCCGGACTCCTTTTCGACGAAGGCAAAATAGAACAGTCTAAACAGGCATTGCGCAAGGCGGAGCCATACATCAAATCTGATGAAGAACGAGCGAATGCACAAAGGCTCCGCTCCTTCCTTTATGCAAATTAGCCAGCTTGGAGTAGCCCATGGCCAACGTCGCTGACAATATAAACGTAAGTACGCGACCTTCTCGTGCGAGTGAAGCACCGCACCGGACTACGCCTGACGGAAAAACGCCACCCTCTTTCCCAATTTTTCCCGAACCTCCGGTAAGGACGAATCCAATCCGAGACGGCAGAGCAACTAAAGGAGTGGTACCTGGCACAGCAGAACCTACGCTTTTGAACGGTTCAGGCGGCGGTTCAGTGCACAACCAGGAAGCGTGTGCACGAACATCTGACCCGACTCAGCAACAGCATGCGACACCGAAGAATCAAGAGGCGGCGGCTCCAGGTGCCGAAGCAAGTCGGGGCGCAAATGAAGGCAGGGCTGTTGCCGGTTGGCAGCCGGAAGCGAAGGCTGCTCAGATGCCGAACGGTGAGCAAGGCAATATAAGTTCGCCGCCGGCCGCGAGCAAAGAGCCCACGCACTTGCTGCCCACTCCGCAGCCGAAGCAGACGGAAGCGCGAAGTGAAATCGATCCGTCCGGACGGAATTTGAATGCCCTCCGCACGGATAAGTCCGTGGAGGCAGGTTCGATGGGCACCGAAGCACCAGCTGCGGTGCGACCAAGCGGTGGCTCCGAACTTCAATCAACGATGCCACAACAAAGTATGTCGGTCAGCACGGCCGACGCAGGAGCACGGACCTCTTCGCTGGATACGAAAACATCCTTAGGTGAAGTTACACTCACAGGAACGCCTCAGCAGTTTCTGGCTGCTCGTGTTGAGGGCAGCTTGATGCAAAAAGGGGCACCGCAAACGAACGCTCCCACGCAGTTGGCTACCCTTGCACCGAAAACTCCCGAGATCGTTATCGATACCAAACAGATGCAGCAAAATCCAACAGCGCAGCAAGATAAGGCGAACGGTCAGTCCGCAAATGCTGCAGCTAGTAAATTGTCGGACGCCGGCAATCGCATTGACGAACGCAGCCATAACCAGCAGCAAGGTGCACGACCGATTGGAACTGAGCAACCGGCTGGCGATAAAACTGCCAAGCCGGACCATAAGCACACAACAGGCGACAATGTCGGAGACAAGCACGGTTCAACCGATCGCGTGGTGGGCGATAAGGGCGGCAGCAACTTGGTTGGTAACCGCACCGGCGGCGATAAGATCGGTGATCGCATAGTCGGCGATAAGACCGGTGATCGAATCATCAGTGATAAAGCCGGCGATCATAACGGCGGCGGTAATAAAAACGGCGGACGGATTTTTGGCGATGAGCGCATCGCAGATCGACCCATCGGCAGTAGCCGAATCGTAGCCAACCAGCTCGGCGAGCCGAGCAACTTCCAATTCGGCGAACGCATCGGCGACCTGCCTGGAGATCACAACATGACACATGACAGAATCAACGAGAAGAGCCCGTTCGCCATCCAGCGCAATGACCAGGTGGTGCCGATTCATGGATTAATCCAGGACCGCATCCGTACATTCAATACCAGCGTCGACCGCATCTTCGATAACCTCTCACAACGCATGCGCGCCCCGGAGGTTCAGGAGTGGCTCCAAAAGCACCCCAACACCGTTTTCGAAAGCCTCAAGAACACCGAAGTACGCGATTGCGTCGTCAAGTTCATCGCGCTCGTCGATACATGCATGCTTCCCGACCGGCTTACCGATGGCATGAAGAAAATTGTCCGCCTCGCCGATGGTATCGGCAAAGATACCATGCGCGACTTAGTCAAGCGCGTTCAACGGACTCCGGAAGGGCAAGCGCCGAAGTTCCACGACTTCGCGAGCAAGGTGAAGTTCGAGTTTGCCACCATGGTACGTTTGGTGATCAAAGAGATTACGGCGCCGAGAGTGAACCGCGAGCAGATTGCGATCAAAAACCTGGTACAAACCGCGCGCAACATTCTCAATACCCATTTTGGAGATAAGGTGACGCACAAAACAAGCGCTGCGCGAGTGACCAAAATGGACCAGCCATGCGGTAAGTCGAGCCGAATCGTGCATCACGCTCCGCAAAGCATCGTCAAATCTGAAACAACGAGGCCGGTTAAGCCGATCAGCATCGTGAAGTCATCGCCAATGATGATCGTGAAATCGACGGAAGCGCCCGCGCCAAATACAATCAAACAATCGCAACCGACAGATGCCTCAACCCGTCCGTCTCTCGGCGACCGCGCGCCATTCCGCGAAATGCAAGAAGCCATTCGTGTACTCGAACCGCGCGTCAATAACATCTGCCACGCTTGCGGCAGCGTGAACTTGGACGGCGCAGCCAAATGCACATTGTGCAAGAAGGAACTCAAATCAAAGACGCGCCGTAATCCTGCAAACGTGAAGGTTGCCCGGCGACTTGAGTCCGGCAAATCGGCGAAGGTCGCAAAAGGCACAGTCGCATAGCGGGCTGCCGCCCGCCGCTACATGGTCGGAGACAAGCGGGCTTCCGCCCGCCGCTACAAACTGTCAGGCGGAGGCGGGCTGAGAGCCGGTGGCGGGGCCGCGGTCGACCGTGCGGCGCTTCATGCGCTCTTGGAAGTCGTCGAGATACATATAGACCACGGGGGTGATGTACAGCGTGAGCAATTGCGAAACCACGAGTCCGCCGAGCACGGCAAGACCAAGCGGCTGACGCGACTCACCGCCGGCACCGAGACCGAGCGCGATCGGGATGGAGCCCATCAGAGCAGCCATCGTCGTCATCATGATAGGACGGAATCGTACGAGACAGGCTTGATAGATGGCATCATGGGCGGTGACATGCTCATCGCGCCGCACCTCAATTGCGAAGTCGATCATCATGATGGCGTTCTTTTTCACGATGCCGATTAGCATTATCAAGCCGAGAATGCCGTAGATGTCTAGATCGACTCCGAACAGCATCAGCGTCACCAGTGCGCCCAAACCGGCAGCGGGCAAGCCGGAGAGAATGGTTACCGGGTGAACAAACGATTCATATAGCATTCCAAGAATCGTGTAAATGATCAAAGTCGCCAACAACAGCAACCAACCCAGGTTCTGGAACGACTGCTGGAACGCCTGCGCCTGCCCCTGGAAGCTCATCGTCACGTCAGGAGTCACCACGCCGCGGGCGGCATTGTTGATCGCAGTGACAGCCGTTCCGAGAGAGTAGCCCGGGTGCAAGTTGAATGAAATGGTGGCAGCAGGAAATTGTCCGAGGTGATTGACGACGAGCGGCCCGGTGGTCAGGGTCAACTTGGCGATCGCACTTAGCGGTACCACTGGTGAGCTGGTACCACCGCTAGTGGTGCCAGCTGTCGACGTACCACCCGGCGTCGTTCCACCCGAGGCGGACGTTGAGTTTGATGCATTGGTCGGTGCCGACGCGGTGGTCGAACCCGGCGCCGTCGTTGAATTTACGGCACCGCTGGGAGTGCCTGTGGTTCCACTCGAACGCACGTACAATTTCGACAAAGCATCGGGATCCAATTGAAACTGCGGCTCTACCTCGACGATGACACGGTACTGGTTGGTCGGCGCATAAATGGTCGAAATCTGCCGCATGCCGTACGCATCCGCCAGCGTTTGAAGCACCTGCTCCTCCGTGATACCCAGCGATGCCGCGAGCGTTCTATCGACATCGATGTTTATCTGCGGGGCATTATTGAGTATGTCTGTATTCACATCCACAAGCCCCGCCATTCCCCGCATCTTATCAGCCAACTTATTGGTGGATTGATAGAGCTGCTTCGTATCTGCGCTCTCCAGCGTGACTTGGTACAACGCTTTGGTTAGCTGACCGCCGATGCGAATCGTCGGAGGAATTTGCAAATAGGTACGTATCCCCGGCACGCGCGCAAGCTTCGGACGCAACTCATTGATAATGTCACGGGCGCGCATCGATCGTTGCGACAGCGGTTTGAGCGTGATGAACATGCGCCCCTGGTTGAGCGTGCTTGATCCGCCGACGCTCGACATCACAGACTGAACATTTGGATCGTGCCGAATAATATCCGCCAGTGCAGATTGGTGACGGACGATGCTGTCGAAGGAAATGCCTTGCTCAGCTTCGGTAGACACCATAATTTGCCCGGTGTCCTCTTCCGGCATAAATCCCTTCTGCACGACGGAAAAGAGCACGCCGGTAATCACTATCATCACCAGCAGACCGATCCCCACAGCGCGCTTATGATCCAGCGAAACGCGCAACGTTCGCTCGTAATGCTGATGACTCCAATTCCACCCCGTTTCAAACCAGCGAATCAGCACATTGCTGGATTCCACATGCCCGGGCTTCAGCCAGCGACTGCAAAGCATAGGCGTCAGCGTGAGAGAAACTACACCGGATATTAGAATGGCGGCGCCGATCGTGACTGCGAATTCATTGAATAAACGACCAATAATCCCGCCCATGAAAAATATCGGCGTGAACACTGCCACCAGCGACAAAGTCATCGAGATTACCGTAAACCAGATTTCGCGTGTCCCTCTAATCGCCGCCTCAAACGCCGGCTCGCCGGCCTCCAAATGGCGCACAATGTTTTCGAGCACGACAACCGCGTCGTCCACCACGAAGCCCACCGAAAGAGTCAGCGCCATCAAGGTCAAGTTGTTCAAACTGAACCCAAGCGCATACATAACTGCAAAGGTACCGATGATCGATGACGGCAATGCCAGACTCGGGATAATCGTAGCCGAGGCGTTTCGCAGGAAGAGAAAGATCACCCCGATGACGAGCACCACCGTTATCAACAAAGTCATTTCGACATCGCGCACCGAGCTTCGAATCGTAATCGATCGGTCGTAAAGAACCGACATGTCCACGCTGCCGGGAATTTGTGCACGCAGGCTGGGCAGAACTTTTTTGATCGCATCCACAATGCCGACGGTGTTGGTACCAGGCTGGCGCATTACCGCAAGAACAATGGAACGACGACCGTTCAGCCAGCTCGCGGTCTTGTCGTTCTCGACGCTATCGATTACTTGTCCCAATGAACCAAGAGTGACAGCCGCGCCGTTCTTATAGGAAACGACGAGACCGCGGTATTGCTCAGCATTCGTCAGTTGGCCGTTGGCTTGGATCTGAAATGCCTGAAAATGTCCGTACAAATTGCCTGTGGGAATGTTGACGTTGCCGTTTGAAATTGCATTCTTGATGTCTTCGAGTCCAAGTCCGCGCGCCGCGAGTATGTTGGGATCTAACTGAGCGTGCACAGCATATTTTTGAGAGCCAAACACGTTGACCTGCGCTACGCCTGCGATCATGGATAAACGCTGCGCAACCAGGGTTTCCGCATATTCATCAACTTTATATAAAGGCAGCGAGTCCGATGCCAGCGCCATATAGATGATCGGCTGATCCGCCGGGTTCACCTTCTTATATGTGGGTGGCGTGGGCATGGAAGGCAGCACTGCCCCCGCCGCGGCAATAGCGGTTTGCACATCTTGCGCGGCAGCGTCAATGTTGCGCGAGAGATCAAATTGCAGAGTAATCTGCGTGTTGCCCAGAGAGCTAGTCGATGTCATCGAGCTCAAACCTGAAATCGTGGAAAACTGCTGTTCGAGCGGAGTCGCAACAGAGCTTGCCATCGTGTCCGGGTTGGCACCAGGCAAGCTGGCCGACACCGTAATAGTTGGGAAATCCACGCTCGGCAGCGCAGCCACGGGCAGCATTCGAAAAGCAATGATGCCGAAAAGTACGATCGCCAGCATCAATAGTGTGGTCATCACGGGGCGCCTGATGAACAGGCTCGACATATCCATGGTTATAGCCCCTGCATGTGGCTGAAGCTGACGTGAGCCCCATCGTGCAATTGCAACTGCCCGTCAGTCACCACCAACTGGTTGGCTCTCAGCCCGGAGAGAATGGCGGTCATCCCCTTCACCGATTGGCCGACAACCACTGGCTGCATGTAAACCGTGTGGTCTGGACGTGACGGCGGGTGTGAGCCCGCATGCTCTTTGACCACCCACACAAACTTGCCGTTTTGACCGACCTGCACAGCTCTGTCTGGCACTACCGCAACGTGCGGTGTTACCGAAAGTGTCAGCAACATGTTAACGAATTGTCCGGGCCACAGCTTCTGCAGCGTATTTGCGAAAACTGCCTTCAGCAAGACGGTACCGGTGGCGGTATCAACCTGGTTGTTTGCAAACACGAGATGTCCGTCCGACTCGATCACTCCTCCATTCGGAGCATAGGCTTGCGAAGTGACGGTGCCTCTAGCTGCATAGTTACGAACATCATTGAACTGCTGATCGGGAACAGTCAAACTCACATAGATGGGCGCGATCTGATTAACAGTGACGAGAGTATCTTGATCCGCACGCACGAGGTTGCCTGCCAAAACTTGCATGTTACCGGCCAAACCGCTGATCGGGGCTGTCACCGATGCATAGCCGAGCTGAACCTGGGCATTGCGCAACCCCGCACCGGAGGCAGCCAATTGAGCCCGAGCCGCTAGCAAATTTGCGCGGTCGGCTTTGATAACCGCCTGGATGTTGGCGATGTTCGCTTGATCGGCTTGAACGGTGGCACGCGCCGAGACGGCATTCGTGCGGTACGTCTCGTATTGCTCGCGGGACACCGCGCCCTGCTTCACGAGACCAAGATAACGATTTGCCTCGACTAAAGCATTGTTTGCTTGCGCAATGTCCTTGGCTTTGTTCGCCTGGGCTTGAACCAGCAATGCCTGATCTTTCGTGATTGCTGCCTGTGCCTGCGCCACCACAGCTTGTTTGTTCAAAACATCCGCCTGCGCCTGCCCAAGTGCAGCCTGCAGCGGTCTGGGATCAATGGAGAACAACAGCTGTCCCGCTTTTACCAATTGCCCTTCGCGGAAATGCACCGCCATAATCTGTCCGGACACATGTGATTTCACCGCGACGGAATTGATCGGCGTCACGGTGCCTATGCTCTTCAACTGCACGGGCATGTCCTCTAGTTTGACCGTGACTACGCTTACCGGAAGGGCGTGAACGGCAGGCTGCTGCTGGCGCGGATGAAGGATCCACCACGCCAGTAGAAGCAAAACGATGACAATCGCCCCGAAGATGATGTAACGGCGATTGCGATAATCGGACGGCGCCTCAGGATGCCGGCGCCCGGCGATAGGACTCGGTCTGACGGTGGACATGCGCGTCCTCAGCTGTTACCTTTCAGAGAGACTAAAGATAACGGCAGAGGTTCCCGACATTACTGTAGCGGCGGGCGGAAGCCCGCTTTGCGGAGCCTCCGGTCAGCGGGCTTGCGCCCGCCGCTACGATACGTCCGACTTGTCCGCGCTACACCGGCACCGCTTTGCGCTCGACTTCCTCGGCTTCCGGTGCGCGGTTGTGCTCGCGCAAAAAGGCGCCGAAGTCCTTCACGATTTCTTTTATCTCCGGAAACTTCGCCATGGAAATCGCATGCCGGTAGTACTTTTCCGCCGCCTCGGAATTTTGACGCTTCGCTTGTATGTTAGCTTTCACGCGATAACTCGCAGAGAGATACGTGTGGCTCTTACCCAAAATCTTTTCGCGAATTGCGATGGCACGGTCGCACAACGCCTCGGCGCGCTCAAGCTCATCAGTTTGACACAAGACGGCAGCCAGGTTGGTCAAAGGCGAGGCAAGACGGTCATTGTCGGGTCCGAGTCGACTCTCGCAAATCTTCACTGCCTGTTCGAACACGCTGCGAGCCTCTTGATACCGTTTTTGATGCCGGTAAACTTCGCCCAGGTTGTTAAGGACAGGCACCAAATCCGGGTGGTCATTGCCGAGAGCAGCCTTGCGCGACGCGAGCGCCTGGTTTGCGTAGTTTTCCGCATCTTCCATAGCATTGAGGTGGATCGACACGGAACAAAGGTTGTTTAAAACGGAAGCACGATAGGGAGAATCGGCACCAAAGTATCGCTCGTAAATCCCCAATGCTCGGACATACATTTGCTTCGCGTCCGCAAACTTCCCCCGAGAGCGATGGACGTTCCCCAGATTCACGTAGCAATCGCTAAGCCCTACCTGTCTGGTATCAGGATGAAGTTCGTAAATGTGCAGCATGCGCCGATACAGCGGCTCTGCGTCGTCATGTCGACCGCGCTTGCTGTAAATGACGCCCAATCCATTGAGAAAGACGATCAACTTCGGACTGTCCGCCGGACAACACTTCTCCGCCGCAGCTAGTGCGTCTTTGTGCAGTCGCTCCGCATCGTCGTACTTTCCAATCTTTTCGTAGGCGTGCGAAAGCGAGTTGGCGGCCGTCGCCGTGCGCAAATCGTTGACTCCGAAACAACCGCGCATAATGTCGTAAGCCAGCTTGAAGTGCTGCGCACTCGCCGCAAAGTCACCGGCATTTCTGGCTCCGACAGCGTCGCGCATGGCGGCGATCCACAAGATTCTCTTGCCGCTTACTGCAAACCACAACCATTTCAGCAGTCCCCACATGGTCACACCACCGCGCCCGACTGATCTTGGTGCGATCGAATCGCGTCGAGCACCAGTTCAGGATCCGGCTTGCCGTACTGGAAGAAGCAAATTTCGCCTCGAGGGTCGATTGCCACCACAGTTCTGCGTATAACGGGCACCAGCGGATAGGCGGCATGGTAATCGCGCGCCACCTTGCCGCCCGGATCGCTCAATATCGGAAACTGCAATCGTTTCCGTTCACAATAACCTTTCGCGGCTGCAACTGATGACGTATTCACACCAAAGACGCGGACGTTGTGCTGGAGAAACTTGTCCAAATCGACATTCACTTCTGCGAGTTGCTTATTGCATACCGGACTATCATTGGCGGGATAAAATACCAGCACAACATACGAGCCGTGCAAATCGCTGAGATGAACTTCCTGTCCCGTTGTTGAAATCAACGTGAACTCCGGCGCTTTATTGTGCAACATAATTTCCCGTTCCAAAAAGCAGGCGAGTCGAACTGACGTGGGATCCCCATAGAGTCAACAACAGTTTTAAACGAGCGCCGCAGACTTTGCGGAACTCCTCCGCGCCGAACTGGCGAACACCCAATTCAACAAAGCGGTTGAAGTCGTCCTTCAGATAGCCGAACAAAAGTTGCTCATCCACCTGCTGCTGTTCGACGAGAAAATTCAAGAGCGCAAACAATGGCAAGCGCGGCGCATAGAAGTGTCGCATGTACTCGGTTAATGGTGCCGAGCCGGGCTCGCCGGTGGTGGGGTCGAAGTCTTGATCCAGCGTGACAAGATGCGAGTCGTCGACACGCACCTCATCGCGATAGAACCGCACGAATTCCCACGACCGGCGATATATCTCATATCGGTCGTTCTGGATAATCTGCGTGTTAGCTTGCTTGATTTGTCGCCAGATCAAAACCAGCACAACAGTGTTGGCAATGGCTTGCGCCCAGACAGCCACTAAGTTCCAATCGATTGCCACCACTTGGCGCTTCCTACATGAGCGATTTCATAATCTCATCAAGCGCGGACTTCGGCGGCCGAATCTTGTCTTGCGGCAAAGTCGCAAGCGGCGCGTCGACCAGGTGCACGAGCTTGGTGAAATCGGGTTTTTTCTCATCGACGTAGAGCAAGCCCGTGAGAAACTCATGGTCGCGAGCGGACTTGTGAATCGTGTCCACAGCCAGATCGCGGTTGCTCGGATCGTAATCCTTTGCCGTCTTGCGCAGCATAATGCGAGAGCCATCGTGGAATGTCACTTCATGGCTCTTGCCCGCTTCGTAATCGGCAGTGAGCTGCTCGAAGAACGGAACGAATCCCAGATCGTGCAGAGGCACTTCATGTTCACGAGCGTACTTGTAGCTCTTCGTCGATCCTTCGTGGTTGTTGAAGGTGACGCAGGGGCTGATTACATCGAGCAAAGCGGTGCCCTCATGAGAAAGCGCGGCCTTGAGCAATGCCACCAGTTGCTTGGGATCGCCGGCGAACGAGCGCGCTACGAATCCGCAGCCAAGCTCGATTGCCAATCCGCAAAGATCGACGGGCGGCAGGTCGTTCACAACGCCGGCTTTGGATTTCGAACCCAAATCTGCTGTGGCGGAGAACTGACCTTTGGTCAATCCATATACACCGTTGTTCTCCACGATATAAACCATGGGAATGTTGCGGCGCAAGATGTGGACAAACTGTCCCATGCCGATCGATGCCGTGTCGCCGTCACCGCTGACGGCAACCAACTTCAACGTTTTGTTAGCCATCGAAACACCGGTGGCTACCGAAGGCATACGCCCGTGCACAGCGTTGAAGCCGTGCGACTGGCTCATGAAATAAGCTGGGGTTTTTGAAGAGCAGCCGATGCCGCTCAGTTTTGCCACCGAGTGGGGATCAAGTCCGAGTTCAAAAGCGGCTTTGATGATTTGCGATGTGATGGCGTCATGACCGCAGCCATCGCAGAGAGTGGAAGGCGCGCCTTTGTAATCGGCGAGCGACAATCCGAGACGATTCGATTTTGCTTCAACTGCCATGTTACTTCTTCTCCTGCTCCAGAATGCCGTCGGTTATAGACCGAGCGTCAATCGGCAATCCATTGTAGTGTCTCACCGAGCGCAGCCGCATGGAGTGCTGAGGCATATCCAGGCGGAGCAAATCGCGCATTTGAGCGTCGCGATCTTGCTCGACCACATACACGCGCTCATGCTGATCGATGAACTTGCGAACTTCATCCGTAAACGGCAAGGCACGTATGCGCAGATAGTTAGTCGGCAGTCCTGCCGCTTGCAATTGCTCTTGCGATTCGAGAACCGCAAAATCGGATGAACCGAAGGCGATGATGCCGACCTTCGCATCTTTCGTGCTATTCAGCACCGGCTTGGGCACATACTGCTCGGCAGTCTTGTATTTCTTCAGCAAGCGATCCATCAGATTTACGTAGTCATCGGGACGCTCGGTGTAGCCGGCCTTTTCGTTGTGACCGCTACCGCGAGTGAAGTACGCTGCCAACGGGTGTTTGGTGCCGGGCAACGTGCGGTACGGAATACCGTCGCCGTCCACGTCGCGATAGCGCTCGAACTTGCCCAGCTTTTCCAGTTGTTCGGCATTGAGAACCTTGCCGCGATCCAACGGTTTTTCCGGGTATTTGAACGGATCGCTCATCCAGTTGTTCATGCCGATGTCCAGATCGCTCATCACGAATACTGGCGTCTGAAAACGCTCGGACAGGTCGAACGCCTCGACGGCAAAGTCGAAGCACTCGGCAACAGAGCCCGGCAAGAGCACGAGGTGCTTGGTATCACCGTGCGACAGCACGTTGAGGAACAACAAATCGGCTTGCGATGTCCGTGTCGGCAATCCGGTAGACGGACCAACACGCGACACATCGAAGACGACTACTGGAATCTCGGAGAAATAGCCGAGTCCGGCAAACTCCGCCATCAAGGAAATACCGGGACCAGACGTCGAGGTCATCGACCGCGCACCGGCCCAGCCGGCGCCGATGGCCATGCCGATTGCGGCGAGCTCATCCTCAGCCTGGACAATCGCGTACGTCGCCTTGCCGGTTTCGTCCACGCGGTACTCGTGCATGTAATCGATCAGTTGTTCGCACAATGAAGACGATGGTGTGATCGGATACCAGGTAACAACCGTCACTCCGGCGAACATGCAACCAAGCGCGGCGGCGGCGTTGCCGTCGATGATGATCTTGCCTTGCGTTTGGTTCATCGGCTCGACGAAATATCTGTCTTCTTTCTTCAGATGTTCCTTCGCCCAGTCGCGGCCCTTACGCACAGCATTCAGGTTCAGATCGATGGCTTTCTTCTTGCCCTCGAACTGGGTGGCGATAGCCTTTTCGACTTCTTTAAAGTCGACACTGAGAAGCTCACCGACGACACCGACATAAATCATGTTGGTCAGAAGCTTCCGAAGCTTGACCTCGTCGGTGGTTTCATTGGCCAGCTGGGCAAACGGGACTTGATAATGTTTGACGTCATCGCGGACAGTGTTGAGATTGAATTCAACCGGGCTGATGCAAACCGCACCGGAAGGCAGCGAGCGAACGTCTTCGACGGCCGTTTGCTGGTTCATGGCTACCAGGATGTCTATCTCTTTCTTCCGGGCGATCCAGCCATCCTTGTTCACGCGAATGGTAAACCAGGTGGGAAGCCCGGCGATGTTGGACGGAAAGAGGTTTTTGCCGCTTACCGGAACGCCCATCTGGAAGATGGAGCGCATCAGAACGTTGTTTGACGATTGGCTACCAGAGCCATTAACCGTCGCAACCTGTATGGAAAAGTCATTGACAATCCGCCCCTGTTCGGTTTTCTGGGCGGTGTCAGCTGCTAGAGTTTTCACTTTCGATTACCTTGTCTTCTTGCAAAGATGCCGATGGACGGTTATCGATTTTATCGCAATATTAAGGTTGGCAGCGGCTCATACCAGATCTGCTAAGGATCTTGTAACGGCCGCGCTTTGTGACGATCTTGTAGCGGCGGGCCTAAGCCCGCGCTTCCTCTGTACCGGCGGCGGGCGTAAGCCCGCTTTTCCAGTCCGGCGAAGTCGCCAAGTACTTAAAAATGATCCAACTCCAGCAGCGGGCAGGGCACGCGCTCAGCCCATGTCTCTAAGGCGTCAGTCAGCGGCAACAGCATAGGGACGGCGCCATCACGTTCTACATATTTGACGCCCTTCATAAACGCAGGCGCCACCGACTCCCAGCCTCTGACAAGGTGCACGCGTCGCAGCAACGCGGCGCGTAGCAGGTTGCGCCATAAAACCTCGCGTGTCTCCTCACGGCCGACCACTTCGAGCACGCGCAAAATCTTGCCGGCATGCTCAAATAGCGCATAACCGCCCGACGGCAAATCTATATCGATTGCCATCATCTCAAGGTAAGGCCGATTCGTGTCAGGATGCTGCTGCAAGAACTGTTCGCGCAATAGCTTGTATTGCCAGTATGCTTCAGACCGCCGAATCCCGAACGGCAACCCGGAAAGATACCGCATATGGTGCCTGACCATGCCGTCGACGTCAGCGGGATCCGGAAAGCACAACTCGGGAGTGTGTTCGTGCAGATCCTCGACAAAAGATTGGTCTGACATAATGTACTTTTCGATTTCCGGCTGGTTGGTCCATAGATAGAAATCGTGGTGCGAAAGCTGTTCGTATCCCAGGTGCTCATAGAAGCTGGGATCGATATCGGAGAACAGCATCAAAGCATCGAATCCTTCTGCTTCCGCCAGTTGCCGGATGCTGTCCATCAACTCCGAGCCATGACCCCGCCCGCGGTGCTGTTGCATCGTATAAACGGCACCGACGCCTCCTACTTTATATTGCACGCCGCGCGCCTGCGCTTGCAGGGTGTACAACTTGGCGCTTGCGACTATTTTGTCCTTATGGCGTCGGACAAAGTAGCGGAAGTTGCGGCGTGCCCACGGTTGGCGCAGTTGCATGCGCAACCAGTCGTGGTAGTCTCCGCGCGGCATGCCGCAGCCCCACAACCAATATTGCTCGCGCAGAATCTCGAGAATGTCCGCGCCGTCTGCAATTTGGAGGTCAGTTCGTTTCGCTGTCGCTGTTGTCATAGTCATCCCGGCCGTTTCAGGGAATTATGCTCTAAAATGATGACCTTTGCTACGTTTCGCTCTTCGTGAGTTCAATTATGGCTTCTAGTAATGGCGACAGCCAATCAGCCGGCTCAAAATTAACCGTTTACTGCGGGCATATCCTCAGTCCAAAAACCTTCGACCAATATGATGAATACATCGAAGGGGCGCTGGTCGTCAATGAGCAGGGGATACTCGTCGATGTAGGACCTCGCTCGCCAATACTCAGCAAGCACAAGGCGCATGAAACAATCGATTTCGGCAAGTGTTTGCTCTTGCCGGGCTTTGTCGATCTCCACGTTCATCTGGTCCAAATTGCCCAAACCGGGCGCTCCGGAGACACGCTGCTCGGTTGGTTGGACAAATACATTTTTCCGGAGGAGATGCGATTTAAGGAAAAACCGCACGCGCAGAAATTGGCCAGGTGGTTCTTCAATGAGCTCGCGAAGAATGGCACTACCCTTGGTGCGGTCTTCACAAGCATTCACTCCGAGGCAACAGACGTCGCATTCCAAACCGCTGCCGAGTTCGGCAGCCGCGTAATCATGGGCAAAACCATGATGGACATAAATTCGCCTGATGAACTGACCGAAAAGACGGCAGTCTCGCTGCAACAATCCGAAGCATTATGCAAGAAATGGCACGGCTACGATAGCGGCCGGTTGCTTTACGCCTTTACGCCGCGATTCGCGCCGACATGTTCGCCGGATTTGATGAATGGCGTGTCGAAGCTATGGAAAAGCCAGCCTGGCACGTACATGCAAACTCATCTTTCGGAAAATCTGGATGAGATACGCTGGGTGGAAGACCTGTTTCCCAAAGCAGCCAACTATCTCGACGTATACGGCAGCCATGGACTAACCGGTAGCAATAGCCTCTTCGCCCATGCCATTCACATGTCTGACGATGAAATCAGCAAACTCGTCCACGACGACTGTGGGGTCGCCCATTGCCCGAGTTCCAACTTTTTCCTGAAGAGCGGTGTTTTTCCCTATGCCCGCATGCGGAAAGCAGGCGTGAACTTTGGATTGGGATCCGACATTGCCGCCGGACCTGAGATGAGCATAATGGGCGTCATGAAGGATGCCTCGTACATTCAGCCAGACCTCTGGATGTCCCCGGCGGAGCTTTTCTATCTGTCCACCCTCGGCGGCGCACGCGCGGTGAATCTTCACGATAAGGTCGGCAGCCTTGAACCGGGCAAGGAGGCTGATTTCATAGTTGTGGATCCGGGCGCCAAGACGAGCGTCATTGCTGATGTGCTCGATAAGCCGGCCCACGACATTTTGTCGAGTTTGATTTATGTGGGCGACGACCGCATGGTCGCCGCCACCTACGTGCGTGGGCGATGCATTTACCGCTCTGAGCACCTTCCAACCGTTAAGCCCGCAGCCGTTTCGCGGTAGTGCGCTGCGCTGGAGTAGCCCTTCAGGCGAGTCGGTAGCGGCGGCCGAAAGCCCGCTTAGCGGGGATTAACGTAACCAACCACTTGTCTTCTTTAATGAATGGGCACAGCGCCGAAATTTTTCGCTACGATAATCGCAACCGATGTCGTTTGAAATCAGGAGATTGTATGAGCGTGGAACTGTCGAGACGGCTGTACAAGCCTGACGAGAAAACGGCCAGCAGTGCAAACATCAAAACACTGTTCACGAAAGAGCAACTGCACAAGCGTGTGGCAGAGCTGGGCAAGCAGATAAGCAAGGACTACAACGATCTCGAGCGTCCGGTGATTATCGGCGTTCTCAAAGGTGCCATGCTGTTTGTCGCCGATCTCCTGCGCGAGGTCGAGTGCAAAGATCCCTTGCAACTCGAGTTTGTTCGCCTGGCAAGCTACGGCGCGGCCACGGAAAGCTCGGGGGTAGTGCAGACGCCTTATCTCGATCTGCCTAACATCGTGCACCGCAATATTCTCGTCGTCGAAGATATAATCGATTCAGGACGAACCGCCAAATTCTTTATGGATTATTTGCGCGGACAATTCGATCCTAAAACGCTGAAGCTGGCGGCTCTGCTCGACAAACCATCACGCCGCGTGGTGGACATCGAACCAGACTATGTTGGGTTCGCCATTGATGATCTTTTTGTGGTCGGATACGGTTTGGATTACGCAGAACAGTTTCGCGAGCTTCCCTTTATTGGCGAGCTATCTGGGCTCGCAGAATAGTCGCGGAAAGGTCCGCATCATGAAACTTCCGTTTGCACGACGACTGCTGGCCGCTATGCTGGTGGCAATTCCTTATCTTGTACAGTTGAGCGCGTATGCTGAGGAGTCGGCCAAATCAACGCCGCTTTCCATCGAAGGCGGCGTCAAAGGAACTGCCGTCAGCTTCGATCAAGGCGTCAGCTATATAAACTCAGCCTCAATGAATATCGAGCGCGCCACAGAACTTATCATTCGCGATGCGATGCGCCAGCAACCAATGGTACTGCGTGGTCCGAATGTTCTTCCCAACGGCACGGTAATCCCGCCCATTAACAGCATGACGCCCGTCGGCGAAGTGCCCATCCATAAAACCAAGGTTGAGCGCTGGCTGTCCGCCAGCCAACAGAATTTCAGCATGCTTCAGTCGTACGTCGATGGTCTGATTATTCCTCCTGGGAAAGCTCGGTTAGTCGAGCCGGCTTATACACAGTTGCGTGGCGTCGTCGACTTCGCAAACCTCCATTTGCAAAGACTCAAAGATTTACTCGCTGAAAAAGATCTGTCGAACAAGCAAATCGCCCGCGAAGCGTTTTTCATTCATGACGCTATGCAAGATATCCGCAAACGCGCTGCAGCGATCTCCGGTGTGATCAACGGCACCACCTCGGTGCCGGCACCCGGCGAAGGCGTCACCGTGTCGACGACCCATCGCAGGGTGACAACCAACTCCGAGGGTTCGACCTCAAGCGGTCTCGGTCACAACAACAGCGATTCCACGAGCACTACAACCACCGAGGAACAGCCGTAGTCGAATTCTTTGCGTGGGCCGCGCATAAGCAGCGCGGCATTGTGGAATATAGCTGACAGGCAACAGGCGTACTGCAAGTGAAAATCAGACAGTTCTTCACGCATGTTCTTACCTTGTGTTTGTTCAACTTAGCAAACTCCGGGGCTTCGCATGCCGCCTTCGACTACTCCACCTTCGAACCGAAGCTCAAATACGCACAAAGCGAAATACGAGCGGAGCGATATGACATGGCGATCTCTACGCTGCAGGAATTGGCTGCGTCTGCCAAAGGTAATAGAGATGCCGTTCGAGTAAACTTTTTGCTCGCTTTGGCGTTTAAGTCTAAGGGTGACTTCCGGCAGGCGCAGGTGTACATTTCCCAGCCCCTGGTCATGGCGCCAAACGACGCATCCGTAAATTTCCTCGCAGCAGAAATATATGACGGACTCGGGCAATCAACCGTAGCCCAAGGTTTTTACGCCAAATCAGGCCGCAGTCGGTCGCCGGTATCAGGCATTGCCCGAGACCGTTTGTCTAGCAGTTACTTCGGCAAAGTAATCGATCTTGGATGCTGGCAGAAGGATCGAATGCCGTTGCAGATTTACATTGATGATGGTCGAGGAGTCGCCGGATATGAGCCGCGCTTGCGCCAGGAAGTAGTCAATGCTTTGCTGAGCTGGCAACGCGCTTCCAACAATGAGCTCAGTTTCGAGCTGCTGCCCAGAAGCACATATGAAGGCAGAGACGCGAGCCGAGATTATTCTGCTAAGAGTCGATCCGCCGGTCGCGATATCCATATACATTGGCGGCCACTGATCGTGCTGCCAGGCAAAGAGCCACTTGGACTGACACAGCCGAAAGTCGAGCCCATCGCTGGACTGGATGCCTTGGTGTGCGTCGACGTTTACATTGCCACCAATGAAACGTCCGACGGCAAGACGTATACGTCTCAACATGCTGTGCACTACGTCGGTGAAGACAAAGTGCACGAGCATGAATTGCACCATGTGATTTTGCACGAGATCGGCCATGCGCTCGGGCTAGGGCATTCAACCCAGCGAGCGGACATAATGTCCCCGGTAGTTTTCGGAGGGTTGTCCACCGACACCGTTGCGAACGATGAAATAACTTCCGGCGACGCCACGCATATGGTGAACTTGTTACAGCGAGTGTGGATAAAACATTTGCCCGCCGACCAGGACTTTGCTCGCAAACGACAGATCGCACAGAGTTCTTCCGTCCGCTTCAATACCGAACAAGTCGACGTCAGCAAGCCCATCGATAACGGCCATCATGTGAATCAGTTGGCACTGTTCAACAACGAAGGCATCCGTGCATTAAACAACCGAAATTACAGCACCGCCATTTCGAAGTTTTTGGCGGCGCTCAAAATTTCCGCGAACGACACGACGGCTAAAGAACAACTGGCTCTCGCCTTCGCGCAATACGCCCAACAACTCGACGGCGTGGCTTGCGTCAGCAGCTTCAGACGATCATTGTTTCTCAGTTCGGACAACGGTGATGCGCGTGAAGGACTTAGAAAAGCATTACTCGCCGCCGGGTTGCCGGCCGCCACGGCCGAAGACAGGCGGGCGCTTGCCGAGAAAGCGCTCGCAAACAATAACAATCTCGAGGCTTACGTAGAATACAAGGAAGCTCAACGCTTATCGGCAGATACCGCGGATGGTGACAAAGCCGATTCTCTCTACGCCAAATCACTCAACGAGCTAATGTCATATTCGCCCTAATGCGCCGTTGCCGGTGCAACGATCTTTTGCGTTGGATCGGTGCATTTCTTGATGCCGTCTGCCGCAATCTTATCGCTTGGGTGGAACTTGAGAGCTTTCGTAAATGCGGCTTTGGCTCGCACGACGTCTCCTTTTGCCAGAAAGACTGTTCCGAGTCTGTCGAAAACTTCAAAGGAATTCGGATCTACGCTCAGGATGACCGTGTAATGCATCAGTGCTTCGTCGTACTGTTTCTTAGCCACTAGTTGATCGCCTTGTCGCAACTGCGCGATCTCCGCGATGGTGCGCTTCCAAATTGGAAGCTGTGGAAGAAGTGTTTGAGCAACAAGATTGTTGCTATCGAGATGCAGGGCTTCCCTATATTCGGCTTCTGCAAATCCGCAGTCCCCACGCATTTCATAAGCATGACCTAAGGCAGCGTGCGCCGCCGCTGATTGTGGATTGTCTTTAAGCTTTTGCTCACCGGCTTCGACAATCGGTGTGATCCAAGCGGGAGAATAAGCTGAAGAGAGAAGCAATGCTTTGATGTTTTTCCTCGTGGTTTCATTGAGCGGATTGACCAATATTGATTCATGCAGCAATTCGATCGCTTTGTCCGGAGGCGAGGCCAACGCAAAGTTGTTATACGCGATTGCTAGATTCGCCTGAGCGAACTTGTAGTTAGGATCTATGCTCAAAGACTTGCGCAATTTTTCGATTGCTTGACTATAATCTCGACGATTGATCGCCTGAACGCCCTCGTTGTTAAGCTCGGCAGCTTCCTTCGAAGTGCTCGGTATAAACGGCACGGCCGGCTGAGTGGCAAATGCTGCGGACGGCTGTGGACCGGTAATTGAGATCAATTCTTTCTTCGCAGCGTTATAGATGGAATCTGCTTTAAGCGCGACGTCCGCATCGGCAGATAGTCGCATAGCCTCCTTATATTCGACGTAAGCATCAACGTTGTGTTTGGCATCAAGTGCCTTGGTAGCCAATGCGATGCGTGCATCAGATTTGGTGGCATCGGTGCCCTGCGCCGCCAATGCTTGTGTCAATGCGTCCCGCGCGTTCACATTGTCCGGATTGACGAACAAGCTGCTGTGCAACGCTGCAATCGCCTCGTCGCCTGACGAACCAAGCCCAATGTGCAAAAACGCGTTGGAAAGTCCTTCCATAGCTGTTTGATCTTTAGGCTCTAATTTCCAAGCTGCCGAGAACTTCTCTACTGCGACATTGTACTCATGCGCATTCAGGGCACGAATGCCGTGGTTGTCGAGCAATGCCAGCAGGCGCTTTGAATCCGCTCCGGCCGCGGCAGTCTCTGCGCTCGAGGTCATGCTTACGTCCGATCCCATCATGTTGCCGGCGTTGCGATCAAAGGTAAACCTGACTTCAACCACTGGCGGTGCACCGGCCGGCAAGGGATCAACAGGCGATGCTTTTTGTACGGCCAAGATCGCGGCTTCATCTTCCTGCTTGTTGCCAGTGGACGTCACGATGCCGACATCGCTAATCTCCCCATTTGGGTGGACCTTAAAGCGGACTACTGTGCGTCCAAAATGATAGTCCTTCTTGAGAAGGAACTTCCATGTTTCCTTTATATGATGCTGCAGTGATCGCATGAATGGTGCGTAATCGATTAAGGCCGCAGCCTGGTTGCCTTTGCTCGCCTGGTTGCTGTTGGACCGCGAACTGGATTGGGTGCCCGCCTCGGCATAAGCCGGAGAATATCTACTGCCGATCAATGTCAGCATGGCGGCTACCACAGTGGACATCTCTCGTTTCGTCATATCGCAAACTCCTCGCTGCTGTCATTATAATCAACAACAACGCTAGTCCGTCAGGATCGCTCGATGGGCGTGTGCCGTCCCCCCGGTTGACACACGCCCACCAGAGCTACCCGTTTGGAGCAGTCGCGGTAAAGCTAACGATCGATTTTTCTTATCCGACCAGTACCGTAGACGCGGTGTTTGTCAGCGACAACACCGACCAGCACCCGCTGTCGCAACGCCACAAGCGCCCAACTAGCTGATGGATCAGGACGAATCGCGCGCACAACCGAGCCCTTGTCCCTCAATCTATCCCTGGTGCGACGGTTGAGGCGATTGCCGGAACTGCCGAACAACCTCCTTCGCGTCCGCTGTAAAACCGCGAGCGGCCCTTGCCACCACGGCGCTCGCCCACTGCCCATTTCAGCATCGGGCTGGCGTCTGCTCTTTTCTATGGATGCCATAGCGTGCCCTCCCCCTTCATTCGATGTACGAGTGTTTAAACGCTCGCCTGGCGAAAAAAGTTCAACGCAAAGTCATGCTTGGCATCTGAATTAATGATTCAGCTAGTCCACAACCACTCGCATCAAAGTCACATCGTCATTGCGCATCAGAGGTCGACTTTCCGAATCGATAAGCTCGCGTTGCACTTTTGCAAACTCGACGATGTCCTTCTGCTTCTTCATCGATTGCAGATAAAACGCCGCATCGCCATATTCCTCCTGGCGACGATAAGTCCAGCGAGCAATCGCATCGGTGAGCAAGTAGAAGACGTCACCGGGCTGCCAATTTCCACTGCGCTTCAGCATCGTTTCATCGGCGACGGGATCATTGGCATTGCTCGAGAGCAAAACCGGCGAGCTGTTGAATTCATCTGAACGAGTGAGGGGAAACTTTTCGATAAACTCGGATTGCCGGATGAGAATGAGGCAACTGTCGCCGAGCGCTTCAACTTCCCAGGTGCCACCATTTTTGCCGTCGCCTGCCTTTAAAGTCAAACATACAAGAGCAGCGAAGGCGCCACTCTGCATTTTTTCTTCGGCGTACCATGCAAGCTGCTTACCGGAGACTTGGTCTTGCCACCGCGCTTTGAGCTCGTTGCGATCCGTGCCCTCGACAAAACCATCGACAAGCAGCCTTGCCCACAAGCGTGAGAAGGACGTTTCGGTGGCACCATCCGCGACGGCGCAGCGAAAAGACTGCATCTCGCCTGTGACTGATTCGATGGGAGCCGCTGCGTCCTCATACTCCTCATCCGAATTGCCTTTCTTAGGCAGCCAGAGCGTATTGCATACGACTTTCATGTCAGCTAACGCAAATTGCTCGGGCGTGTGCCGATGTCGAGGAAGCGGATCACCGAGATCAAGTCGGCATTGAAAACGAAGCCGCGCGTATTGGATGAAACCGCTACGCCTTCCTGGCTGACCATATTGCGCATGTACTCGGGAAGTGGGCTCGACATGTTGAAGAGAAGCTTCGCGTGTGAATCCGGCAGTCCCGCTTCAGTATCGGGAAACTCGATGGGACGATGATTGCTGGAGGAAATATGCAAATTGAAGAGCAGCACGCTGCCATCGGAGCTGGTCAAATTCATCAGGTCGTAAGCCGTCTGTAGCGGGTCTCCGTCAGTCGGCTCGCCGTCCGAGATGTTTATCACTATCGGCGGGAAACAATTGGGATGCTTGCCGAGCCAGTCGACAACGGTCGACGTGGCGCGACCCAACGCCTCGCACATCGGCGTGCCGCCATCTGCCATGGGATCGAACCAGATGGGAAACTTGACGGTTTGTTCGATAATTCCGCCGACTCCGTCATCAACTTTTTTGGTTCGCTGTTCAATGCGCGATGGGTTGTTGCCGATGTCGCTGATCGGAACAAGCTCTCGTCCCGCCAGCGCTCCGCTGAATGCCGGGCGCACGCCCTTGCCCCCGTATCCAAGCACGCCTACATAGTAGTAATCGCGAATGCCCTCGGATTTGGCGCACTTGATGACGAGGTTTTGCAATAGACGATTAATGGCGTCTGCAAGTCCGGCGGCTTTGGTCTTTTTGCTTTCCGCTCCGAACGGATCTTGCATCGATCCCGATTGGTCGACTGCAAAGAGGAAACAAGATGGGTTGGCACGACTGATTTCAGCAACGTAAGGCATGGCAATTCCGCTTGGGGCAACCTGATAACAGGAGAATAATAATACAACCAGCGGGCTAACGCCCGCCGTTACAAAAACTGAGCGCGCGGCCGCATGCCCGACCAATAATGCAGTTATCGATAGGCGCTAATCATTGCCTGCGTGCCCTGGTCACCGCCATTGGTGCCGTCGCAATCTCTGGCGGTGACGAACTTTTCCGCAGCCAGCGTGGTTCCCGGCAAAATGTCTTTGGTGGTTCCATTCGAAAGAGCCTCGCCGACCAGGCGCAAATCCTTTAGCATGTCCTTTATTTTGAAGCCCGGTCCGAGATCGCCGCGTAGAATGCGCGGTCCGAGGTTGGAAAGAGCCCAAGATCCGGCCGCGCCGGTGCCGCAAACTTCCACAACAAGCTTGGGATCAATATCCAGAGATTCAGCCAGGTGAAACGCCTCGCAAATGGCCACCATATTCACCGCACACAAAATCTGGTTGCAAAGCTTCACCGCCTGCCCCGCTCCTGAGTGCCCGCAGTAGCGGATATTCTTTCCCATCGCTTCGAACCAGGGGCGGCATTGATTGAAATCATCCTCCGCACCACCAACCATGATCGTGAGCGTACCTTCGCGCGCCCCGACGTCGCCACCGGACACAGGCGCGTCCAGAAATCGCAGCCCGAGCGCATTCAGCTTCGTGCTCAGGTCGCGCGCGCATGCCGGGCCTGTCGTACTCATGTCGACCACCAGTGCGCCTTTGTCGATGGCTTTGGCAATGGCACGCTCACCGAACAATGCCTGTTCGATATCCTGCACGTCCGTCAGACATATAAATACGACTTGCGCGCCCGCCACCGCGTCGGCGGCCGTTTCCTTGAGTTCAACGCCGGACTGTGCAGCACGCAGTGCGCTCTGCCTACCCGGTGTTCGGTTCCAACCTTTTACTTCAAATCCATGTCGCGCCAGATTTGCCGCCATGGATCCGCCCATTATCCCCAAGCCGAGAAATGCGGTTGTCTTATTCAATTCTTGATTTCCTAACCACCATGCCAATCAGCAGCAGTGTACAGCGTTTGCTCGCTTGGTGAGTTTTCCATGTAAATAGGCACGAGGTCGCGCCGATCTGCGTTGCGGCAACTGGGACATGCCAGCTTGCTGCCCGGCGCCGCCTGGTACCAAAAGACGGTGTCACACCAGAGACACTCGTATTGGCCGGGCTCCTGCGGCTTCTGGCTGGAAGGCATCTTTGCTTTCACGGGTGTTTCCTCCGATGGCAGCCTTTGGGACGAGTAAAAAGCTGAGCGGTTCCTCGCTTATCAGCGCATCATCCAACGCCTCCTGACTTGTGTTAACCTGTTAGCGCAGCTTCAATGCTTGCTTCTCGCCTGTACTACCGCCTTCATTAAGGGATGTGCATCTTGCAGCCCAAACTGCTGAGCTTACCTTTTGCAGTCACTCTGGTGATCGCCGGAGTGGCCGCACCTAGCGAAGCCGCGGTGTCAATGGCAACCACCGTGCCGGCAAATCCCATGAGCAAGTTTTATGGACATGCGGCGATCGGAAGCTCATCTTTTGAACAGCATCTGCAATCAGGGTTAGAGGCGCTCGAGCAACGCGAATACGGACCAGCTGAGCTACAACTCAGCGCAGCCTCGGCAGAGCTTCGCCAGCACAACATCACGGACAAGCGTTGGCTGAAGACGCGACTGGCACTCGGCGAAGCTTTTCTTGGCGAAGAAAAACTGGAAGCGGCAGAACATGTATTGTCCGATGTGGCGGCTCGTGCCAGAGCAACGGATCTGCAGATTCACCAATCGGCAGTGGCAGGGTTGGCTGAGATAGAGCGCCTTTTCGGCGATCTCAAACGCGCCGATACATATTGCCAACAAGCAATCGCTGACGGTCGCCAGCTACGCGGCGGTTCACCGGCAGCATTGGCGCATGTGTATGCGACAGAAGCAGCGATCATGTCCGCCCACGGGCTGGACAAAACAGCAGTCGATGCTTACAGGCAAGCGCTGAAGTTGGCACAATCGGATGCCAACGACGCGCACGACGCCGCCGAGATCTCGTGCAAATTGGCGGTGCAACTTCACAACGACGGCAACAACGAGGAAGCGGCGCCGCTATTCGAGCGTGCATTCGACCAACTGGACCGCGAGGCTAATTTCAATGTGCCACTATATGCGGCGCCACGCTTGACGCTGCGCTGGGAGCAAGGCAGCCCGCGTTCGCGCTTGATTGCCGACAATGAATACCCGTTGAAGTATCTGCTCGTCGATAATCTTCGTGTGGCAGCCACCGCAGTGCGCAGCGAGAATGTGATTGGCGTGCTCATCTCATTGGCCAATTGCGGTCGTTCGCGACTTCAACTTGCTGTCGGACCCACTCGTCTCGAGCAGATGAAGCCGAAGCACAAAGACTTTCTATATGTGGCACCTCAAGAGTTGGACATTCCGTTGGAAGAAGAACACATCACGGACCTCACCTGGAGGCGACGCTGGCTCAATCACATAGAGAAAAATCGGTACATTCCGGGATTCTTGAAAAACAATGCGCTCGATGTCGACAACTTCTTCGGCAACAATCAATTCGGAGAGTTCGGCAACTGGCCGGTAATTGCCAATGACGAAACCCCCATCGTCACTCGCGAAGAGTTTCTTTATGGAAAACATCCACTTCCGGACATTTCAACCATCAATTTCCTCAGTCGCGGCAGCAACGGCTATCGACCAACGTATCTGGATCCCGGCGAATCAAAAACCGGACTCGTGTTTTTCCAACAAGAGCGATTCGATCGCGCTCAAATAGATATCAACATCGGCAACACGATGATTGAAATACCGATAGACTCAGCGGGTCCCAGGTAATGAGCCAACCAGAACTTATCGGCAAGCAGATCAAATCCGCGGTGAGCAGCCTCACTACATTTTCGTGCGAATTCACCGACGGCACCGGATTGATAGTAAAGGCAATGGACGCTGCACAACCATGGATAAGCGGACAACTCGTCCAAGCATCCGCACTCCCGAAAGAAGCGGACGCCGTCTGCAAGGTCGATTGGAGCTGGATTATCGGCTCGAGCATCATGTCCGCAAAGGTGTCGGAGAAAGATGCTCAACTGCAATTGGATAAAGTAGGTTTGCTGAGGATAACGCTTCAGATGTGGCAAGGCAATCCGTTCCTCGCCTTTCAACCGTTTCGTCCTGCGTAGGTCAACCTGTGCGCTGCGTCGATTCGTTAAATCCATTCATAGAACGCAGTGCGTCGAGAGCTTTTTTCTTCACCGATTGATCTGTGCAATATTGATTGATCGAATTCAATTCTTGTCGCGCGTGCGAATCTTCGCCCATGCGCAAATACGACATGGCGAGATACAGCCGGCAAGTCCATAACTTGGGCTCGCGGTCGAGCAATGTCTTCAAAAAATCGACTGCTACTGGGAATTCGCCAAATTCATAAGCGCGAAGACCATGACGTGCTAACTCATCGTTTTCCATAGAATTCCAATCCCTCAGCGGAAGCAAGAGGATGCAACGCACTGCTATGCTCGTTCAAAATAAGTAAACATGTCGATTGGAAATCCTGTGACGGCGATTCTGCCAGACGCTACACGATTACCAGCCAATCACGACTACGCCAGAACCTGCGATTGAAGTAGGAATAAGCGAAAGCGTTTGCTTCAATTGGCTACACTGGCGTTGTAGCGTGCTCGATCGGCAGCGGCTTGGGCCCTTGCGGCAGCGGCGCGTGCCTGAGCGGCGGCATCGCTTGCGGCTGCGGAGTTGGCCCCGGCTGCTGACGTCGCGCGGTCTGCTGCAGCGCGTGCCTCATTAGCGTGATTTTGGGCCTCTTCCGCAGCGCTTGATCGCATATCTCTCTCACCGCTGGATGCGCGGCTTGCCGCAGATTCGGCTTGCGACGCTTGATCCAGCGCCTGCTGCAGATTAGATTGCGCATTGCCCAGCGCTTCCGAATTATTAGACGCACTCCCAGACGGCGAGCCGCCGAGGAACGCCCGCAGCATCGACTGCAATGGATTGGCTGGTGGCGCCGGCTGCTGTGGCTGCTGCTGCTGTCCACCGAAAAACATATTGAACAGGTTAGGCGAGCTTGACTGCTGCGTGCTAGGCGCAAAGCCCATTCCGGCTGATGGCTGGGCACCACCTCCCATGAAGGGCATGGAGCCGCCAGTCTGCGGAATCGATTGCCATTGCGGCGCGGCTTGCTGGTAGCCAAAGTTCATAGGTGCTTGTTGGTAGGCGGGCGCTTGCTGGGTCATTGGCATTTGCTGGTAGCTGTAGCCGCCGGGCGTGGACTGATAGCCAAAGCCGTTCGGCATTTGCTGATAGCCAAAGCTGCTGGGCGTTTGTTGATAGCCAAATCCATTCGGAATTTGCGGATACCCCAAAGCATTGGGCGCTTGCTGATAGCCGTATGCATTCGGAGCTTGCTGATACCCGAAAGCCGAACCCGCATCAGTACCTTGCGCACAGGCAGGCGCCACCATCAAACTCAGCGTTATCACAGCGAAAGAGGTTCTATGCATCAGACGGCTCCTCTTTGCGGGTTATTCCTCAAAAGTGTGAGTCTTACACTACCTGCCCGGCCGCATGGCCCGAGGCCCACGCCCATTGGAAGTTATAACCGCCAAGTTGTCCGGTGACGTCGACCACCTCGCCGATGAAGAACAAGCCAGGCACCGCTTTTGCTTCCATGGTTTTTGCCGACAATCCATCCGTGTTTACGCCGCCTCTGGTCACCTCGGCTTTGGCATAGCCAAAGTTGCTGTGCGGACGAATCGACCATGCCTGCAGCTTCCCGGCGAATTCTTGCAAAACTTGATCTGATATTTCAGCCAACGGTCGCCCCGATGAATAAAGCTGTGCAAAACGTTCCGCTAATCGCCGCGGCAGCAAGTCACTGAGCACGTTCTTCAATAGAGCTTTTGAGTTATCACGCTTGGCACTCTGCAAAATTTCGCCGGCATCCTTGTCCGGCAGCAAATCGATTGACAGTGCATCATGGGCGCGCCAGTATAAAGACGCCTGCAAAATCGCCGGACCGCTAAGTCCGGTGTGCGTGAACAGAATATTCTCGCGAAACGCAGCTTTGTTGCAAGTGACTGTGGTATCAGATGAAACGCCCGCTAGATCGCCCAATTTGTGCAAATCGTCGGGAGAAAAATTGAAACCGACGAGCGCGGGAAACGGCTCGACGACGGACAGCCCAAACTTTTTGGCCACATCATAACCAAATCCAGTGGCCCCTATTTTGGGAATGGAGAGTCCACCTGTCGCGATCACGAGTGATTGACACTTGTATTTGTCCTCGCCGACGTTTAGCACAAAGCCGTCGTCGTCGCGGTTGATTTCAGAAACGGAGCGCCCGCTGTGGAAAGCCACATCTACGTTTTCGCATTCGCAGACCAGCATTCTTACAATGGCATCGGCGGTGCCGTCGCAAAACAATTGTCCGAGCTTCTTTTCGTGATATGAGATTCTGTGCTTTCGCACCATCGAAATAAAATCTTCGGGTGTGTATCGCGATAGCGCCGACTTGCAGAAATGCGGGTTTCGAGAAGCGTAGTTTTGCGGGCCGGCATATATGTTGGTGAAATTGCAGCGACCGCCGCCGGAGATGAGAATCTTCCGACCGATTTTTGGGCTGTGATCGATCAAGCAGACGCGCCGCCCTCTTGCGCCCGCCGTCATCGCACACATCATGCCGGCGCCGCCTGCGCCGATGATAATCACGTCGAATTCGTGCATCCAACAAAATATATCAGTAGGGCGGCGTGTATGCGGTGCTCTCATCTACCACAAAATTGCGTAGGGACGCCTCACGGCTTCGCCCGGATTTCGAAACCGTGCACTGGCGGCAATTTACGATCAACGTGGGATTTTCCCCTTGATTACTAGAAACAATTTTGTTATTTTTCTGCATGTGGAATTCACGTTCCACACCACGACCGAACCCTAAAGAAACCCAGTTTGGAGGTCACCGGAAAGGTCAATCCACAACTGCATAGTTTCCTAAAAAAGACTAGCTAATAAGCTAAACGCGCATATGATGCGCGAAAAATGTAATTGACCTGCAGAGCGCGAGCTTCTGCAGGTCAGTTTTTTGTTGGTATCGTGGGCGGTGCTAGTCCACGATCATGTACCGGCGGGCGTAAGCCCGCTAGGATCGCAGACTACCGCGAGTAAACTCCCATCAATCGACCTTCGGCGATTTCGTGTTCGCGCACAGCATTGAGCACTTCTTCCTTGCGAGCTCCCGGCTTGAGTGAAAGCATGGCGTCCAGGGCGGCGATTCTGAACTCGTACCGGTGCTTTTGTCCTGGCGGCGGTGCCGGCCCGCTGTACCCGATGCGATTGAAATCATTCGTGCCCTGCATGGCGCCGCCGACAGTCGTGGGCGTTTTGGGAACGTTTTCGTTCAAGTATGTAATATTTGCGGGCAGGTTATACAACAACCAGTGATACCAGGTACCGCGCGGCGCATCCGGATCTGAAACAATAATCGCAATGCTTTTGGCATTAGATGGTGGCGTGCTCCATCGCAATGCCGGCGAACGATCTCCGCCGTCGGCTGTAAATTGTTTGGGAATGGTCTGTCCATCTTTGAATGTGCTGACTACAGATAATGTCGGCATTCTTACCGAAGTCGCCCGCGAATCGGCGTTGGTCGGTGCAGCGTTGGAAACGCACACAAAAAGTGCAAACAGAATTCCGGCAGATCTTGCTATTGACATACAATTCACCTGACTGAATAGGTTCACTATACAGCGATTAGAAGCTCGATTCTAGTGAAGCAGGCTAAAATAGATGGAAGTAGTCAGAATCGTGCCAGCCATCGCCAGTGGTGTCAACCGCATATGACTGATAATCCATCCTTCAATCAGTGAGGCACCATTATGTACGGCATGTATTGGTGGGAAATCCTCGGAATAAAACTCATTATCGCCATAGTTGTATTGGGCGGAGTGTATTCGTTCTTCATGGGTCCGAAAAGCCCGCTGGCAGAAAACTGGCGCAAACAAATACGCGACCTGGAAGTAAAAATCAAATTGGATTCCGAGACGGAGATGATTGAAGATCTCCGCAAGGTCGCGCGCCTCTACATTCGCATCGGCAAGCGCTGGGAAGCAGATCAGTCCATGCGCCGGGCGCTGACGATCGCCAAGCAGCAGGGCGGCGAGTCCAACCCGCTTGTGATTTCTATACTTAAGGAATGTGCGCACCTGATGGACACCATGAATCGCCGCGGCGAGGCGACGACTTTTCGTCGCGAGATCCAACGAATCAAAACCGGCGTTGAGCCGAAGCAGCATAAACGGTTTTGATGGCTTCGCAAAGCGGGCTTCCGCCCGCCGCTACAATCTTTAGTGAAAGTTGCGCGCGTGCAAGTGCAGGGAACGTTCATTATTGATTTGCGGCAATGCGTGAATCTTTTCGGCGAGCAGATTGATCACGCCTTCGCTCGATTGCAGCCGTCCTTGAATCGCCAGGAAGTGATTGTTCAACAATACCTGTTTATACATTTCGAACAATGCCGGCTTGACGATAATATTCGCCATGCCGGTTTCATCCTCCAGGGTGAGAAACACAAAGCCTTTGGCGGTGCCGGGACGTTGGCGGCAGATGACTCCGCCGGCAACAATAAGATGCGCACCGTCAGGATGATGTTCGAGTTCACCACATGATTTGATGCGCTTCTTCTGCAGCCAATCCCGATAATAAGTCATCGGGTGCTTGCCGGAAGATAATCCGGTGCGTTTATAGTCGGCGATGGTGCAATCAATGTCATTCATCGGTGGTATCGGATCGTTGTCTATACCATCGGCCGTAAGTCGCAGCAATTTGAGCAGCGGTGGCTCGTCCTTGGTTTTCAAAATGCGCAAAATTTCCCATAGCGCTTGCCGGCGATCCGGACAGAAGCAGGCGAAAGCACCAGCTGCCGCCAAATGCTCGAGATCTTTCGGGCGCAACCCGCTGCGTTTGCAAACATCTTCGAGAGACAGAAAGGCACCGTCGGTTTGCCAGGCGTTCTCGAGCGTTTGTTGCGCGCGCCTGCCTAGCCCTCGAATGTAGCGTAACCCGATGCGCAGCGCCGGCGGGGCACCATCCCTATCCTCCAGCGTGCAATCCCACAAGCTGTTGCTGATGTCCACCGGGCGGATTTCAACACCATGCCGAATCGCATCTCGCACCAGTGTCGCGGGGCTGTAAAAACCCATTGGTTGCGCATTGAGAATCGCGCAGAAAAATTCCGGCGCATAATATGCCTTCAAATGCGCAGAAGCGTACACGAGCAGCGCAAAAGAAGCCGAGTGGCTCTCAGGAAATCCATAATTGGCAAACGATTTTAACTGGAAGGTGATAATTTCGATTGCTTCATCGGACAACCCATTTTTGCGCATGCCCGCTGCCAGATCCACGCAAAGCTCATTCATCTTTTCCAGCGATCGTTTGTGACTCATAACGCGCCGGAGACTATCTGCTTGCGACGCAGTAAATCCGGCAGCAACAACCGCCAGCTTCATCCCTTGTTCTTGAAACAACGGCACGCCAAGTGTTCGCTTTAGGATTGGTTCGATCGACGGATGCAGATAGGTCACTTCCTCGAGCCCGCGTCGTCGTTTTAAATATGGATGAATAATATTGCCCTGAATTGGACCAGGGCGCACCAGAGCAATCGAGATCACGATATCGTAAAAACAAGACGGTCTCAGCTTCGGCAAAATGCTCATCTGCGCGCGCGATTCCACCTGGAAGAGTCCGATGGTATCAGCCTTTTGCAGCATGTTGAAGATCTTGGGATCGTGCATGTCCAGTTGAGCAAGATCCAATTTAAACTGCCGATGTTTCTCCACGTGTTTTACGGCTTCTTGTATCAAAGTGAGCATGCCCAGTCCGAGCAAATCAACTTTAATCAAACCGGCAATGTCCAGATCGTCTTTGTCCCATTGAATTACCGTTCTGCCTTCCATGGAGGCAGGCTCGATCGGTACAATTTGTCCGAGCGGCTCGCCGGATAGAACGAAACCTCCGACGTGAATCGAACGGTGGCGCGGCAGTTGGTGCAGCCCTGCCACCACCTGTATGAGCAGTTGAACACGCCTGTCTTTGATGTCGAGCCCGGCGCGTTCGGCGCCACCATTCAGCAATCCAATCGCCGCCTCACTCGCTTCGCCGAAATGCGCCTCGGCAGCCAACCTATCCGCCTGCTCAGGAGAGAAATCGAAAACGCGCGCCGCATCGCGCACGGCTGATGGTCCGCGATAAGTAATATGTTCGCACACCATGGCGGCGTGTTCTCGTCCATACTTTTCGTACACATGTTGCAAAACAATTTCGCGCTCCTGGTGCGCGATATCGAGATCTATATCCGGAGGCTCGTTGCGCTCCTCAGAAATGAAACGCTCGAATAAAAGATCCATGCCGATCGGATCAACAGCGGTGATTTTTAGGCAATAGCAAACAGCGGAATTGGCTGCGGAGCCGCGCCCTTGTACCGCGATGCCTTTGGAGATGGCGAAATCAACAATCTCACGCATCAAAAGAAAATAAGCGGACAAATTCAGCTTCTCGATCAAAGTGAGCTCGTGATTGAGCTGATTGATATGCTGGACGCTAAGATTATTGCCGTAGCGTTCGGCGGCGCCTTCCCAAACAAGCTGCCGCAAATAATCCATATACTTCAGCCCGGGCGGCACGCGACATGCAGGCAATTCCGGATGCAGCTGCCCATGCCGAAACTTGCAACGCTCGGCGACCAGCAGCGTGTTTTTCACAGCCTCGGGGAAGTGCCGCCATTGATGGGTGATTTCCTGCGGTGTCTTCAGGTACCAACTGCCGTTGGGGCGCAATCGCCTGCCGGCTGTCTGCAAAGTCACCTCATGACGCAGGCAGGTAAGCACGTCATGAATAATCCGTTTTTCCGGGAAGGCGTAGTGCGCGTCGTTGGTAACCACCGGCGGTATGTCCAGTCGTTTTGAAATATCGAGCAGATGCTTGCAAACGAACGCTTCTTGATTGACGTGGTGATCCCACATTTCAATGAAGAAGTTGTCGGCGAAAATTTCCTTGATCTGTCCGGCGACGGACTGTGCCTGATCAAACTTGCCTTGAGCGATGAGGGTCGGCACTTGTCCATGCGGGCAGCCCGATAGTGCCACCAGCCCGCTGGAGCGTTGCGTCAGCTGTTCAAGAGAAAGTCTGGGCGTGCCGCGTTCGCAACTAGAACGCGCTTGCGTGATCAAATAGCAGAGATTCTTGTACCCCTCCAGGTTTTGCGCCAACAGCGTCAGGTGCGTTTCACCCTGCAATGTCAACTCGGCGCCGACTATACCTTCCAGTCCGACTTCTTTTGCCGCGTGCGCAAATCGCACGATGCCGCCCATATCATCGTGATCGGTAAGCGCCAACGCGCTTAATCCAATTTGCTTCGCCCGCGCGACGAGCTCTTCCGGATTGGACGCTCCATCTAGGAGCGAAAATGATGAATGGCAATGTAACTCGGCATACTCCATAGAAACAGTAGATCAGTCGAAGGTGCCATTGATGAACCAACCGCCTTTTTCATGATCGTTGACCAGTAAGACTAGCAAGCTCTGTTGTGTGTCCGGAATGTAGGCTGGTCGGCGTTGGTCTGCCATGCGGGCAAGTCCACGCTCATCTGCATAACGATCTTCCACCCGGCGATCGTCCTTGGGTTGCAGCAATGCTACATAATAAGACCGGCGAACCGGCTGATCCCACCACAGTCCGGATAGACGCTCGGGTGTCGTGATTGACTGAATGCGGTACCACCGGCCTTCGAAGGCGACCGCACCGGGCTGCTCGCCTTGAAACTCAACCAGCACCGGCTGCGGTGAGGCGAGCTTGCGCAAAGCCAATCCCGAGGCAAGACCGGTAGGCGCGGCATAAGCGTTGGCGAAAGTAATATTCACAGGCACCACAGGCATTACCGACGGAGAGCCGGCAACCGGCAACCAGGCGGCGGCGTGTTCGGGGATGTGTTGATCGTTGGCAACGGACTTGACGACGGACTCTTCTCCAAGCCGCGACATAAAGCGCTGCAACATCAATGTCACCGACAGAACTTGCTGCTCGCTTTGCTCTTCGGGCTGCTTAGTTTTGTCGAGATCGAGTTGGTGCCATGTCTCCCGGGAGAATCGCGACACGGACAGCTGGATGCCCGTCACTTCTCGCTGCAGCGGCGTGGCCTCGAGAGAGAGTTTCATCACCTCCAGAAGAAACTTGCCATGATTGGAAGGACGCAACAATTTAATCGGGCGTTGATCGAAGAGCTCGTCATCGTTGTAGAAGCTGAGAGCCAACTCCTCCGCCCATAAACCTTCTTGTTTGATTTGCTGTGCCAATCGATCGATCATCGACTTCAGCACAAATTGAATTTGATTGAGAAGCTCGATAGGTGAGCCCAGATCAACGAAACATTTGAACTCCTTTTCGGCAGGCGGCAAACTGGGGTGCCGCACGTCAATACCTGAAGCCAGCTCGAAGGCGGCAAGACCTTCTTTTCCAAACCGCTCGCTCAATGACTGCCGGCTGAGGCCGATCATTTGTCCCAGGCTGCGAATGCCGAGCTCATGCAAGGATTCGAGCATATCTGCACTGAGCGGCAGATGCTTGATGGACAATGGTGCCAAGAATGGCTGATCTTGCCCTTGCTCGACGATGAAATGTCGCTGTCGTTTGAACGTGCTGGCAACAATAGCCGCAAAAGTGCTGTCGGCAACGCCAATGTGAACATCGCTGTATCCCGTGCGAGCGGCCAGCTTTTGCACCTTCAGGCAAAAACGTTTTTCACCCCCTAAATAATTCAAGCCGGCGGCATCAAGAACAAATATGCCTGGCTCAATCGAACTGACTTTCGGCGAACAGGCAATCATCTCCCGACATAAGTCTTGCTGCGCACGTGCGTACAATTTAGCATCGTGATCTTTCCAGACGAGATCGGCGCAGGCGGCTTTTGCCTCCGACAACTTCATTCCGGCAAATACCTGCTGGCGCTCGGCCTCCGGCGAGCACATCATCACCTGAGCCCGATTGCCTTTGCCGGTGAGAATAGCAAATGGCTTGCCTTTTACCGATGGATCATCTTTTTGATGTACGGCGATCTGGAACTTGGGGATGCGTAAACAAGCGATTCTGTACTGAACTGCCAACCGTCACCTCTACAGTCTGTGAAAGCCCATCCTTAACCACATTGCATTTGATAGTCGGCGTGATCATCACACTGCCGGCTAAACCAGGCTCGCAATTGATTTGCGTGCCCCAGTCGAAATTGAATCTAGCATTGGCGCCCCAACTTTCGCTGACTTGTCCGGAAGCGACATCTCTGACTACGATGAGCGCTGCTTTCGAGCGATCGAGCGACCTTTGCAGTCGCGCATAGATGCGGCTGGGGACTGGTGCATATCCGATGCCGCGTTTTTTACTGTCGGACGGATTGGCGCTGCCGAAATCGAGCACCACCACATCAAAAGCGTTGCAACGAATAAATTGATCGGCACTCCACAAAGCTTCCTGAACAAATAATGCTCGCTTGGAAATCAACGGCACCACAGTGCCTGTCTGTGAAATCGTATTTTTGTCGGGCGGGCGAACAATCCAGAACTTACCTTGCGCAGTAAATGCCCAATCGGCAGCGAACAACTTTCCTTCCATATCTATGTAAGCGACATTCAAGCCGGCGGCGCACCAATTACTGATGGCAATTTTTAGGAGGCTTGTCTTACCGGAAGAAACCGGGCCCACCCATTCAGAGATACGTTTGCGCGCAATGCCGCGAGTAATGCCCTTGTCTATCTCAGGCATTCCAGTCTGCAAATTCGACGAGCGCTCAGCACCAGTCAGCCATTTGCCTGGAAATAGATGCTCGAATTGTTGTTTTAAATTGGAAACTCGTGCTTGCATCTACTTGATTCCTTTTCTATAACTGGGCAGGACAAAACAAACCACAGGCACGACAATCCGGCAGACGATAGGCATCGTCCGAGGTTATAGTTGCTACGGCAGAATTGCCGCATTTAGTGCAAAGCTAGATGCGAATACAGGATCGACACGTGTGTCGTCCCAGGCAGCTTCCACCATGCTGCCAGTCTCACAACCTGCTGAGCGCGAACCAAAAAATTGTCTTGATACAACTATTAAGACATACATTCGTATGTGCCGTCAAGCCCCTATTTTTCCAATTGTGTTGTTGGAAAAAATAGTCGTATTCTTGCGTTCTCTTTGAAACTTGCTGTTTCCTCGCGCCAATGCAACCCAGGCACCGACTACCGCTAATCTTCCTCGTCTGCGCGTGCGCGGCGGTCCTATGGCTGAGCGCCTTTCCGCAAAGCTGCTCGGCTGCGGTCACCAGATGCCAAACCATAGACGGATCCATTTATAAGCAAGACAACGCCAACCTCATCCGCGTCACCGACGGACAATACTTCATCTCGATCAAAGGTGACCGCAAAGACCAGAGTTTCATCATCACTCCCTCCCTGCTTATCCGCGGTGCAAGCGCGACACTGCTTGTCCAGGTTTCGCCCAGACGCAGCCAGGTCTCGGTGCTTTCCGGGAGCGCCATAGTGAAAAACCTGCTCGACCGGCATATAGTCGAGATACATAAAGGCACCGTCTATTCGTGCGTAATGGTGGCACCGCCGCCGTCGACCACGCAGCAACAAAACGGAAGGTTCGAACAAGTCAGCGATCCTGAAAGCACCATACCGCTATTCCAATCGGCAAAAAGTCATTCGTCACTGGCGGTGGTTTCGCGGCAGGCTTTGTGCAACAGCCGCTTTGCCCAGATGGTCTCCGCAGATTCATCGCGGGGCAGCAACAAGTTGCCGGATGTAGATGTGATCTCACCGCCGACAGTTGTGAGTTATAGAATAGGTGAGCAACTCGCTCATACCTCGATGATGCCGGCTTTATTGCGCCAACATTTTCCGCCGGAAGGGTTGGTGATTACGCCGCCATCATTAGTGGTGGCAGAACAAAACGCCGCTAAGTAGGGCCCTCAATCATGTAGCGGCATCGACATCCGCCGTTAGATTTATTGGCTGTCAGAGCCGGGCTGACTGCCAGCATCGGGCGCGCCGATGAATTGGTTGTCGTCTTCGGCGCGCGCTTTTTTGAACGTATAAACGCTCGCATCCATCAAGGGGAGCGTATCTGTTGTCGCCGTTACCGAATCGGCACCGCATAGCACCAGTATCACATTGTTGTTTACGGCCACGTAGGCAAAACCGCTGCGCGGCACGTCATTGCCGCGCCCGGCGAATGTTACTTTCGAGTATTCGATGCCGTTGATCTCCTCATAACGCGGCGGGTCTTGCGTGAGGTCGGAAAGTCCGAGCACTTCGCCCACCTTAGGCATGGCGCGATCGCGAGTAAGACTGAATACGTCAGCACGCCTCTTTTGTTTCAAGAAGTCCTCTGGCAGCTTCAGCAAAATCAGGGAAAACTGTGGTGCAAGCTGATTTTCATCACCGCCTGCCTGCCATGTGATCTCTCTGCCCCAGTCCTCCTTATTATCGGATGTTTGGTTAAACCCCTCAGGCAAGCAAATCGTATAACTCAGCACTGAAGTCGGCGCTGCTAATTTTTTTGCGTTTGCAACCACCTCGGGATTCTCGGTGGCATAATTGAAGCGATTGATTGGCGTCTCTGTGACGAGCATGCTGCCGGGCAAGGATTCATTGCTTACCCAACAAGCCAACGAGAATACGACGATGAGAGCCATTCGCCAGAAGCCACTACGTGTGATGGCGACATCCGCCAGTCCAAGCACAATGGCTGCGGGCAACAAGATTTTTATCAGCGACTGATTGACGAACAGTGCGGCAAGAGCGAGGAATATTCCGGCGATACCCAAATACATGCCGAGAGCCGGCGGTTCCGCTTTCGAATCCGTTGTTTTCGGCTTCGCTGAAGTCGTCGTGCTGCCATGTGCCTTTTCGTCTTCAGCGTAAAGCTTGGCGCGAATAGCACGAGCACGCGCTTCGACGTTGACGGCATCCAGCTTTCTGGTCTCAGTCTGGCGCAGAAGGTTGGCGTATCGCTGCAGCTTGTCCGCTAGCTCCGGATGATCGGGACCGAGTTTTTTCTCAGCCTCAGCAACTGCAGCCTCGGCTTCCTTCAACTCAGCGACCAGTCTCGCGTCCATGACCCACCGTCTCTATCCGACCTCACCCGTGTCCATCATAAACGCCTTCCCAGGCAAATGGGAAGCACTAGATTGCCTGGACGGCGTGAAAGACGTGGTCAAGCCCTTTCGGCTTCCGCATGCGGGGTGATCTTGTCTGATAACTGTTCGCACGCGGTGCGTACATTTTCGCCGATTTGTACTTTTGCCGAGCTCAGCTGGTCTGCTAATTGATCGCAGCCGGTGAGTAGTTGCTCTGCAAGCTGAACACGCGCGGCCAATAGTTGGTCGGAAAGTTGATCGCGCGCTGAACCGACATTCTGGCTGAAGTGCTGTTGCGCCTCAGTAACCTGCTCACCGAGCTTGTCGCAGGCTTGGGCAAGCTGCGCTGCCAACGAGCGAGCTGCGTTGAGCTGCGCCAGCAATTCGCTGTGCACTGCCACCAATTCCGGTGATTCCGACTCGATGACGTCCTCTTTTGCAGCCATTGTTTGCAATAGCTGAGCAAATTTAGGATCGATGGCGGGCGCGGATTTTGTCTCTTTCGGCAAGCGAACGTTGGTGGCAAGTCCGATCAACGAGAGGAACTTGATAAACATCCAGGATATATCGATTTCGAAAGGTCTGATCCCGTGCCGTGCCGATTGCGGTGCAGCATGATGATTGTTGTGCCAGCCTTCGCCCAGTGCCCAGAGTCCAACCCAAGGAACATTGCGACTCTTGTCGGTGGTGCCGAAATTTTTATAGCCGACGTTGGCCAAATGGCAAACGGAATTTACCCAGAATGGTCCGACGAACGTAGAGGCCACACCCAGCAAATTACCGAGCAGCGCCCAGGGTCCGAATAAAACCAGAATAACTACTCTAAATACAATGCATGAAATCAAACAAACCAAGGCATGCTTCCTGGTATGGTCGAAATCGATCGCTTTATAGACGGGATCGCGCCAGAGGTCGGGACATACTTGCTCAATTTGCTGGCCGGACATCACCACCTTAGGCTCTACGAGCCAACCCGCGAAAGCATGCCAGAAGCCGTCGGCGGGGCGATGCGGATCGCCCTCTTCGTCGGTATAGCGGTGGTGCACCCTATGAGTCGCCACCCAACTTACAGGCGAGCCCTCAAAACCCAGATAGCCGCCGGAGACGATCAAATACTCGAGCCAGGTTGGGCATTTGAACGAGCGATGGGAGAGCAGGCGGTGGTAGCCCACTGTCACCCCGAAGCCGTGATAGAGATAAGAGAGGAGGAATGCGATTAAAAAGGTAGTCATGTAAAGACCCCAAAAGCGCGAGTACTAGCAGGACTCTGTCCAAGTGAGCGCCGCTTCTTTGGATCTACCATAAAAAATAGCTCTGCATCAAGCCCCGGGCGCTTAACGCAACGAATCAGAACACCAGGAATTACACCGATTTCGCCAAGGTGCTCGCCTTTCCGGCGGCGCAAAACCACACAGGCTCGAAGCGTAAAACTTTGCTCACCCTGGCTCGCTGTCAAGAAATAAGCGCAACCGCAGGTGGTGCTGCAAACACTTCATTGAGTGTTTTCAGCAGAGGTTGCAACCGGAGCGACCACCGCCTCTTCCGGCTGAGTTGTCCCATTCTTCAGATGCGAAACCAATACGCTCAAAACGGAGGCCACCGGCAGGGCAAGAATGATGCCGAACATGCCATCAACCCTTGCTCCGATCATAATTGCAATGAAGATCATCACCGGGTGCAGCCCGATTACGTTGCCCATATATTTGGGCCCCACTATGCTGTCCTTGACCTGCTGAAGGACCATAAACACAGCCGTGAGTATGATGATTTGCAGGAAGCGCGCTCCGGGCAAAGCCGAGCCGTGGACAGCGACCGCGATGATTGCCGGAAAGAAGCCGATCGGTGGACCGATCACAGGCAGGATTTCGCAAATAGCCAGAAAAGCGCTCAGCAGCAGCGCGTACTGCACCTGGAAAAGCACATACACAATGAGCATGACAATGCCCATCACCAATCCGAGCACAATTTGCCCTTTGAAGAAAGCCGCCAGGCTGCGGTCCATCTCCGCGGCCATCACATGCAGCTTAGAATGGTATTTTTGGGGAAACAGCCCGATGATGGCTTCTTTGATGCGATGACCGTCGAGAAGAAAGTAAAAGGTCACTACTGAAATACTGACCATGTACATTACGCCTGTGATCGTTCCCATTGCCATATCGCTGACGCGATTGACGAAGGCCGTCGGATCGGGCTTCGGCACAGTACTGATCACATTGCTCAAAACGTCGATAATTTTGAGATCGGGCAACTTCTCGTGAAAGCGTTGCTGCAGCGGCACCAAAGCTTGATTAGCCTGCTGCAAAAACTCAGGTAGCTTATCAACAGTGCTGGTGACCAGCGACGTCACCTGAAACACCATGGCCGGTATCACAATAAAACCTGCCACCACCGCGATTCCAACCAGCACAACGTAGACCAGAGCGATCGATAAAGCCCGGTTGCGCAGTTTTTTCTCGAGGAAGTCTACGGCATTGATCACCGCATATGCCACCAGCAAAGACATAGCCAAAATTCGCAGCAGGTCGGCAAAATACACACCAAGCTGCAGCAGCGAGTAAGTAATCAAAATCAACAGCGTCAAAACAACCAGCTGCCGTTGCAGCTTGATCAGGTTGTCGGGGTCATTGAAAAATCTCATCATCAGCGACCCGACAGAGACGACAAATGATCAATCTTGCTCTTGATGTCACCGATTTCGGTGCCATGAGGATTGCAACGCAATGCTGTTCGATACTCCATCAACGCCTGATCGTTTTTCTTCTCTTGCATAAGGCAGTCGGCCAGGAGTTTATGATACCGCGATTCATTCGGCTTCAAAAGCAGCGCCAGTGGATATACCCGAATAGCATTTCGATATCTTCGGCAGCCTCGGCTAATTTTCCTTTGCTTTGCAATTCGATTCCATGCACGCTGAATTGACGCGCCTTTTGAGCCGCGCAGCACATGCTTCCTTGATTAGAATCTTACAACGAATTTGGTTAGGGCGGCGGATGGCGCGTTTCTTACGGTTTTTATTTCTCGCAATGCTTGGGGCTGCCGGTTTACACGACCGGATACAATCACGACCATGAAGATCAAGGTGCTCACCGGACTTTTGGCTCTGTCGCTGTTGCTGAACATCGCCGGCCTCGTCTTTTTCATAAGTTTCATGGGGCAACAGGGCAAGCTGCGCACCCTGAAAAGGGAAAACCGCGCCATGGCACAGAACTTGACGGTCGTGCGCGCCGCCAACGTGGTGGATGATGCGCTCGAATCCGGCAAAGTAGTCAAACATACATTTGCAAGCCTCGTCGACGGCCGGGAAGACTGGTATGCGCTCTGCTTGCCGTCCCGTCCGAGCATGGACAACACGCTTATCGTTTACTTGCACGGCATGGGCAACAATCCGCTGGAGCCCTTCGAATATCCCAGCGGCACACCGGCCGCGCAGGCAATTACAGGCAAGTTTCCCGATGTCTGCTTGCTCTCTTGTGACTATCGCGAAAAATCCTCGTGGGGAAGCGACGCGGCGATGTCCGACATTACGCAAAACGTGCGAGAGATCATGCAGCAGTTGCCAATCAAGAGAATCGTGCTCATGGGAACATCGATGGGTGCCTGCACAGTTCTTACCTACGCTACCGTGGCCCCTATTGATATACGCAAAAAGCTCGTCGGCATCGTCAGTGTCGAAGGGGCCGGAAACTTGAAAGACCTCTATCACGCCACGCAGAACGCTGAGGTAAACATGGCGCTGACTGCGGCGATGGGCGGCGACCCCAAGACTGCCGGCGCCGAGTACGAGCGGCGCAGCTTCATCCCCAATGCAGACAAATTGCCGCAAGACGTGCGGGTGGCAATCGTCTCGGCGCAACACGATCGTATTGTGCCGCCGGCCCTGCAGCAGCAAATCGTCGACGAGCTCAACAAGCTGTCCGTGCCGGTGAAGTTAATCTCGGTTGAGTCCGGACATGGCATGGCGCCGGCGCCGGCTTACATCGAAGGACTGCAATTCGCGCTAGGCACGGGAGCCCACTAATCGTCCGTCTCACGCTTTGCAGTCAAGCAGTTGCCGATAAAATTAGCGGACTCATACCTTATGTTCCAGTAACTTCGTCCAGCCACCCGTCTCAAGCCTGTCTCGGGAACGTAGATTTTACGCTAAGCTTGTAGTGGGATCAGACCCGACTTTCAAAACAGGACTCTTTGATGCCGGCAGAGATTGTGAAGGTGACTGTTGATACCGTCGCGTTTGTGGTGCACCAAGACGTTCTTGAAGTGCTGTTGATCAAACGTAAATACGATCCTTTCAAGGCTCATTGGGCTTTGCCGGGCGGATTTTTGTGCGATCACGACAAAGCTCTGGAAGATGCAGCCGCACGCGAGCTATATGAGGAAACGAACGTCTCCAACGTCTATCTCGAGCAGCTCTACACTTTCGGCGACGTGGGGCGTGATCCGCGCGGGCGGGTAGTCACGGTTGCTTATTTAGCTTTGCTTCGCCAGGAAGAGTTGGAGTTGAAAGCCAGCACGGATGCCTCCGGTGTCGCCTGGTGGCCGGTTAGCGAGCTGCCCCAACTGGCATTCGATCACAATCACATCATCAGCTACGCCTATCAGCGTTTGAAATACAAAATAGAATACAGCCCGGCGGCATTCAAGCTGCTGGCAGACAAATTCACTCTAAGAGAGCTGCAAACGGTATACGAAGCCGTGCTCGGACGCAGCGTCGACAATCGCAACTTCCGCAAAAAATTTCTCGGGTCCGGCGTTTTGCAAGAACTTGACGAAACCAGTCGCGAAGGTTCATTTCGTCCGGCGAGGCTGTATGCTTTTTCAGAGGACGAGTTCGAAAAACTACCCGATCGCCCGGTATTTGTATTTTGACTATGACACCTCACCCAAGTTCTTTTTTGCATTCAGCGCGACGCATTGCGTCGCCCCTACGAATCATGATGGCGTTCATTTTAGCGGCGACCCCGTGCGTCGCTCCTGTGAACGCGCAAATGGGCCAAGATTGGAATATGCACTCTCGCGAGAAGGCGGAGGCAATCAATTCTTCCGCGATTTCCTTGCTGAACTCGCGGCAAACCAATAAGGCGATTGTCTCGCTGAGACGGGCAACAGCTGCCGATCCCAACGATCCGGTTCCGTTTGCCACTCTGGGAATGGCACTGGCGACGCAAGGCGAATACGCCGCGGCGCTCGATAGCCTGCAGAAATCCTATTCGCTGCGACCGACGAATGAGACGCTGCTGAGCACAGGGTTCGTCTATTTTCTGCAGCATGATTATGATGCGGCGATCAATGCCTGGAACAAGATCCTCCAAGCCAATCCGAAGCTATGCAACGTGTACGGCGATATCGGCATGGCATCTTTGCGCAAAGGCGATCTCGGGCAGGCCAACGAATCATTTCAGCGCATGGTGCGCTGCTCGCCCAATTCCGACCTCGGCTATTACGGGCTTGCACTTAGCAACTATCTCGCCGGCAACTTCGCCGCCGCAAAAACCGAGGGCGAGCGGGCACTGTCCATCAATAATTATCCGCCCACCGTCATTCTGCTGGCCAACGTCGATCTGATGACGGGCGACCGCTCGCGAGGTAAACACCGAGCCCAGCAATACAATTCGATGAAGCACAAATTCCAGCAGCGGTCGATGACCGAACTCGGTTATCCGAGCCAGCACGATTTTCATTTTGATCCCTTCATTGCTGACAACTTTGATAATGGGTATTTACTTTTGGCTCGGGTGGAAAACAATCCCCATCGCGCCCAAGACCTGGCTAATTACGGCAGATCCAAGCACGTTATTTCCGACATAAAATATCGTCTTTCTCGCTTCCCGGGCGACCTCTTTCTCACGCGCGAACTGGCACTGGCCGAGATGGCCGACCGCAATTTCTCCGGCAGTGCCGAGTTATTTAAATCCGCTCTAAACCAGTGCAGCGGCTGCCATGCAGATCTTTTGAATTTGGGACGTTCGCTGGCTCTCGACGGGAAAACTGCTGAGTCTTCGGAGACGGTAAGGCAGTTTCAAACCAAAGAGCCGTCTCAGGAAGTGTCATCAGTGTTTACAGAATCTGCCAAAGTCGATCCTGGATTGCAATACGACGTCGAGGCTCACAAGCGCCTTCAGCGCATAGAAAAGGTTGGTCCGAAGCCCGTACCGTCGAGCCAGTTCTAATTACAGTTGGTTAAACCAGGCTCGACAAACACGATCCACTCAGCGTTTCGTGGGATACTCACTTTCGTGGGACTCACCCCTGAGGGCGTCCACGCCCGTCCGGAGAGCGCAAAGCATGATCTCAGCCGCTGACAAAACTGCGGAGCTTCAAGAAATTTGGGTGGCCGAATTCGGCGTGCTCAACAACAACCACATCGATTTCACTCGCAAATACCAGGGCCGGCTGTATCGCTGGTCGCCGGAAGCGATGCGAGCCGTGTGCGAAGCTGTCGGCTTCAACGCTCGCTTCGACATGCCCAATATTCGCTCGTTGTACATGGACATTTATCGGGCGGAAGGACACGTTGTTTTCGAATACGATCGCAACACGAAGCCGTCCGAAATCAGCGTGCGCTACTCGCGCGATCGCTGGCTTGTGCAGGAGCTTACGGGAAAAGGGCAGGAAGGACTGCGTCCCTGGATAAAGACTGAATATCACGCGCGCCATCTCGACCCGAAAGTGCTTGCCCCTATCGCCGACCAGTTGCATGTGCGCCTCGATGATCTGTCCAATTTTGTCTTACGCTTCAATTTCAGAGAAAAGACCTACGGCATCTTAGCGGAAGAGCGAAATGCCGAAGCCATGCCTATTGGCGCGTTCTCACACTTCCGCTTGCCGGCCAAGGGCGTTTCTACAATCACTACAGCCGAAGTCACAGATGAAGAATTCATTTGTGACGACCACCCCGACAGCGATACCGCCGGCGGTGGCACGTACTATCAGCAACAATCACAATACGCAGGTGCAAACATGATGACGCAACAGCAAGAACCAATAACCGAACACGTCGCGGAAACGGAAGCCGCACCGGCTCCGGCGGAAGCTGTTGCCGCGCCGGTCGCCGCCGAGCCCGTGGAACACACACCAACCGCTGTCGAAGCGCCGGCTGTCGTAGCGGCGGGCGGAAGCCCGCTTGCGGAGCCGACCCAATCGCCTGCAGCTGCACCGACAGTAGAATCCATCGTCGTCTCAACAGCGACGCCTTCGGCGCCGCCGGCGGAACACGCGGAGCCGACTATAGTCAAACCGGCCATGCCCACAGCGACACCGATGGCCCTGGCCGCCGCGCAAGCGCATGGACCGCGTAAAGCCTCGAAGAACGAACAGCCTTTCTCTCCGGCAGAGTTTCAGAGAAGCTCTGCTGCAGCCGTCGCTGCCAAGCCGCGTCATACACCTGCTCCCGAGCGCAACTATGCTCCGCGCACGGATTTCTCCCAAGGTGAAGTGAAGTACGCGACTTACTCCAAGAGCGAAGTCGATTACATGATGAAGCAGCAAGCAGATTCAATATTGAATGCATTGAGCGGCAAAGTGGCTGCTCAGCAACGTGCGTTCCAGGAAGCTATCGCTTCTCAAGAAAAGGCATTCAATAAACTCAGTGACAACTTCGTTGCGCAATTCGACGTGGCTCGCGTCAAGTTGGAGCAAACCACCAGGCATTCGCAAGAATCCACCAAGACAGAGCTCGATACTTTCCACAAAGAATTGAGCAAAGAGCTCGAGGAATACCGCAAGCAAGTCAGCAAAACGGTAGCCAAAGTCTCGGAAGGCGGCAAAGCAGCAGCCCAACAGAAAGAATCGCAAGCCAAGCCGGCGAATATTCCGCCAAAAGCGCAGCAAGTATTGACGGAAGGACAAGCGAAACTGCAAAACCTGGTGATGCTCACCATGGTGATCTCAGTTGTGAGCGTGGTGTTGTCTGCGATCACGTTGCTGTCACACGCGCATTAAGAAGCGGGCTTTACCGCGGCTAAGGCTCGTGGGCCTTTCTGGTACGAAGTATCCTGCATCTCGAGATGCAGGATAGCCAGTCAATGACAACACCATGGGGTGAGCGTTTCAGCGATCGAAGATCACCGTTTATCCTGCATCTCGAGATGCAGGATATTTTGCCGTCAGCAGATGTAGTCGGATGGTCGCGGCGGAAAATATGCTGCCGCCGAGAATACTTGCTGCCCCAAAATACTACTGGAGCGTGGTCGCACCGATGGCGGCTTGCTTCTGCTGTCGGTCGCTGGATGCAGTGGTATCAATGTCTTTCAAAAATTGCTTCACTGCGGCAAGATAAGCCGGCGAAGCCATCAATGCGGGGTCGCCGGTATGCCCGGCACCGTCTATCACCAGTAGCTCCTTCGGTCCGACGGCTTCTTCGTACAATGTCCATGCGTGCGACACCGGCACAGTGGTGTCATTCTCGCCGTGAACAATGAGAAGCGGCGGATGCGGACTGCGCAGCGCTTCATCGTTGGATAGTCCATTGGCCGGAGACAGCCAATCACGTCGATTTAAAAACGGCACCACTTCGGCACACCGTTTTGCAAGCGAACTGAAAGGCGATTGCAAAATCATTGCCGCCGCCTTCACCTGTTTGATCAAGCTGCACGTGACGCCGGTGCCCAGCGACTCGCCGGCCAACACCAGATTGGACGGCTGCACGCCGCGTTCTTGAGTGAGATAGTTGTATGCTGCCTTGCCGTCGTTGACGACGTTCTTCAGCGAAGCATGACCGGCGCTGCGACCGTAGCCTTGATAGTCATATATGAATACGGAAGTGCCGGCTTGCAGGTACATATGGATGAGGTCGATCCGCGAGCTAACGTTGCCGCCTATGCCGTGACTCAGCAGCACTGTTTTATGCGCGCCTTGTTTTTGGAAATACCAGCCGTGCAAGACGTTGCCGTTCAACGCTGGGAAGAATACGTCTTCGTAGCTGACGCCATCGACAGCTTTGACGGCGTAATTGCCGCATGGATAACGCTCTGGACGCAAAATGCAGGCATCGAACCACGAGCTCGGCAATGGCGTGGCGCCGCTTGAGGTAAAAAGCGTACTGCTTGCAGCGACGACGACTGCTGCGACTTGCCAGCGGGTGGGGAGATACCTAGATTTCAATTTTCCGTCGTCTCCCAGTTGCCGCTCCAATGCAGCTTCTTCCAGTTATTGTCCCGCTTGACGAATACATCAGTAATATGAGCCCGTTCCTTATGCGGGTGGGCTCCACCGATCTCTTTTGTAGCAAAGAAGGTGACCACGCAGCTGTCGTTGGTAACTTTTGCAAACGGTTGATCGATGGTGAAGGAGACCAGCGGGTCCTTTCCACCGGGAGCATGGTCGATAAAGCTTTGTTTGAGATGGTCGATCACTTTAGCTTTACCGCTAATCAGCTGCTTTGTTCCTTCCATAAACATACTACAGTTATCGTCGAGGTATTTTTCGTACGTCTTTATATCGCCCAGAGAATAGGCGGCTACGAGCTTTTGAAGAATTTGCACGACTTGCGCGGATTCCTCGCAGCACGCATGCGGGTCGATGCAACGCACTTCGCATGTCCCGGCTTTTGTGACCGTCGTCGGATTTTCCTCGGCATTGGCGAAGGGGCTTTTGGCGGTATTGGCCAAGGCGGCGGTTCCGGCGACAAGCACGCCGGACAACAGACAGGGCACCAACAAACGAACAGATTTCACGGTCGTACTCCTTAGCGGATGTTATTCAGGGCCTGATTGACGTCCCGCAGCGAATCGTCAACCTGTTTCAGGTATTGGTCTATGCGTACGGCTTTGGCATTGAGTCTGTCAATTTGGCCGGCGACATCAGTCCTTGCCTGTTGAAGCTCGTCACGCTGGCTCAGTAGCGCATCGTGCGAACGCATGAGGTTGTCGTACAGATAATTATCGCGGGCAATTGTCGCAGGATTGACTCCTAACAGAACAGTTGCTAAACCGACCCCAACCAGCAATCGAGCATTAAGCGCTGTCAGTCTCATTTCCGCCAATCTCTAGAGGGATCGAGAACTCTACTCTAAGGGCAATTCATCCGTTTTGGAACAGATATAAAGAATGTATTAGCCTGCCAAGCGGCTATTTCACATTAGTAACGTCAGTTTTACATTTAATGCCGCTGTTGACTCCTGTGCTGTGTACAGCGAAGCAGCTCCTGTTGGCAGCCTGGCGAGTATTGGGCGCAACGGCTGTGAGGTTGGACTACCGGCAGAACATTAACCGCAACTAGTAAACACAAATTCAGGCTAGCGATTCCAAAAAAAAGGTGTTAAACTACCTTTCATAGCGTATAAGTTACGTTTACCCAGCGGAGGCACCGGCGTACATTAGTCCAGACTAATAACCGCCAAGCTCAAGGCAAAATGACAACTACAGCGAACAACGCTATTCCCAACGTCACCGATCGTCTGAAAGAGATCGAAAAGACTGCCGCCGCCTACAGCGGTGCACCAATCGTCGACCGGAGCTTCCAGGCAGATTTAGAGCGCACGGTGAGACTTGCACTTCGCGAAGATCTCGGAATCGAGGAAGGCACGCTTCACCGGTACATGGTGGCGGCGGGCGAAAGCCCGCTCGAAGCGGGCGAGACAGCAGCGCTCCAGGAGCTGCTCAATAAAGATGTCACCTCAGCCTCTATCATCAGTCCCGCAGCCACCGCGCGAGCGGTGATGCTTGCGAAAACACCGGGCGTGGTGGCAGGACTGGAAGTGGCGAAATTCGTCTTCCGCAGTCTCGATCCCCATTGCGAAATTGAATTGCTCTGGGGTGAGGGCGAGGAAATCCTCACCGCTCCACATCCAATCGCTATCATCAAGGGCAACGCGCGAGCACTGCTGGTTGCCGAGCGCACTGCACTCAACCTCATCCAGCGCATGTCCGGTATTGCGACCACCGCGCACAAATTCGCGGTGCAAGCTCGCGAAAAAGGCATCGCCGTTGTCGACACCCGCAAAACAACACCTGGTTTGCGCACGCTCGAGAAATACGCTGTGCAAGCAGGAGGCGCCGCGAATCATCGCTACGGTTTATTTGACGCCATCCTTATAAAGGATAATCACATCCGCGTTGCAGGCGGCGTTTCTCAAGCTATACAACTAGCTCGTCGGCATTTCCCCTGCATGCCGGTGGAAGTGGAAGCTGCGAATTTTCAGGACATTGACGAGGCTCTTGCGGAGAACGCCGAGAAAATTATGTTGGACAACATGACTCCGGAGCAAATCAAGCAAGCCGTTGCTGTAATCGACCAACGTACGAGCGATGCCGGGCATCGCCCGGTTATCGAAGTTTCCGGCGGTGTCAACGCGGACAATTTCGCTTCTTATTTGATCGACGGGGTTAATGCGATTTCCATCGGCGCGCTCACCCATTCGGTGCGCAGCATGGATATCAGCCTGAACATCGAGGTCTGAATTATGGCAACCAACATAGTCAATCAGGTACAAGAAACTGCCCACACGGCCGAGCTGGTGGCAGAAATCTACAAGCTACGTAAACAGCGCAATGCCGTCATCCTGGCGCACAATTATCAAATTCCGGAAATCCAGGACCTGGCCGATTTCGTCGGTGATTCGTTGGGGCTTTCGCAACAAGCCGCCAAGACCGAGGCGAAGATGATTGTGTTTTGCGGCGTGCATTTCATGGCAGAAACAGCCGCCATCCTCTGCCCAGACAAGCGCGTGCTCATTCCCGACCTTGAGGCCGGATGTTCGCTGGCATCGTCGATCAATCTCGAGCAATTGAAGCAATGGAAAGCCGAACATCCAGGCGCTGTGGTCGTTTCGTACGTCAACACCACCGCGGATATCAAAGCGGAAAGCGACTACTGCTGCACCAGCGGCAATGCGTTGAAAATCGTTCAGTCAATTCCGGAGGACAAAGAGATTTTGTTTCTCCCGGATCAATTCCTCGGCTCATGGGTGCAGAAAGTGACTGGGCGTAAGAACATGCATATCTGGATGGGCGAGTGTCACGTGCACGCCGCCATTCCACCCGTGCGCATCGACGAGCAAATACAAGCGCACCCGCAGGCAGAGCTTTTGATTCACCCTGAGTGTGGATGCCTGACGCCTTATTTGGATCGCGTCGTTCGCCAAAACGGCAACTCGCAACTGAAGGTGAAATCAACGGAAGGCATGATTCAACAAGCCGTCAATTCTCCGTCGAAAGAGTTTGTGGTGGCAACCGAGATTGGCATTCTGCATCGCTTACGCAAGGCGAATCCCGAGAAGACGTTCTACCCGATCGACGAAGAGATGAGCTGCAAGTTCATGAAAATGATCACGATCGAGAAGCTGCATCGGGCGCTTCAAGAAGATAAGTTCCACGTGACAGTGCCCGAGGCGACAGCCGAACGCGCACGCATCGCCATCGAACGGATGATCTCCATCTATTGATTAATGCATGGTAGCGGCGGGCGAAAGCCCGCATTGCAGGAGGTCAAAAAATGACTCACCGAACTCCACAAGAAACAGCGAAATGCGATGTGCTTATCATCGGTTCCGGCATTGCCGGTTTGATGCTTTGCCACAGTCTTGCCGGAACGAAAATTAAGGTTCTTCTCGCGTGCAAAGGCAAGCTCATCGATTCCAACACTTCGTATGCACAAGGCGGCCTTGCCGCGGTTACCCCGAGTAATCCCCACGACTCGCTGGAATCTCATCTACGCGACACGCTATCCTCGGGCGCCGGTCTCACAGACCCGCATGCCACCAAAGTCATTTTGGAAAACGGCAACAAACTGGTCGAAAAGCTTTATTCACTCGGAGTTGGGTTTGACCGCAAGGATGGAACCTTCGACACGGCACTCGAAGGCGGGCACTCATTCGCTCGCGTCTTGCACAGCAAAGATGCCTCGGGGCGTGCGATTTCAACGGCATTGATCGCCGGTTTAAAACAAGCGTCGAACGTTGCCATATGGGAAGATGCCTGCGCGGCCGATTTGATCGTAAGCGACGGTCGGTGCATTGGTGCGAATTTTATTGACGAGCCAAGCACAGGAGCGCAGGCTACCAGCAGAGGAGCGCAGGCTGCCAGCCTGCCTAACGGGGCAACGATCCCGGTGTTCGCCCGCCACGTGGTGCTCGCCACCGGCGGCGTCGGTCGCGTCTTCGCACGCACGACCAACCCGGCAGTCGCCACGGGCGACGGTGTCGCTATGGCGTACCGTGCCGGGGCGCGTTTAGTCGATCTCGAATTCGTTCAGTTCCATCCGACCGCGTTGTCGGTTCCCAACGCTCCAGCTTCCCTGATCTCCGAAGCCATTCGCGGCGCTGGTGGCATCCTGCTCGACAAGAATGGCGACCGCTTTGCTTTCCGATTCGATAAGCGTGGCGAGCTTGCCACGCGCGACATTGTGGCACGCGCCATCTACACGACGATGATGGAACAGGACTCGCCATCCGTGTGGTTGGATATGCGACCGATCGGCGTCGACAAAATCCTCAACAAGTTTCCGAACATCATTGCTGAATGCCGCAAGTGGGGAATCGATCCTGCGACGCAACCGATCCCAATTGCGCCGGCGGCGCACTACTTCATGGGCGGCATCTGGGCCGACGCTTACGGACGGACTTCACTGCCTGGGCTCCTTGCCATCGGTGAGTGCGCAAGCACAGGCCTCCACGGTGCCAACCGCCTGGCAAGCAACTCGCTGCTCGAAGGCGGCGTGATGGCCTTGCTCGTCGCGGAACTGGTACAAGGCGAAGGACACAAACCTTTGCGCATGTCCAACTATAAGGTCGGTCCCCACATTTCAGTGCCACCATATACCGCACTGGCCGATGTCGAAGCATTCCGTGATGCGATGTTCAAGAATGTGGGTCTCGAGCGGTCGCGTGAAGGGTTGGAACGAATAATCAACCGCGTTCCCGACCGCATTGCGGACCAGACACCATCCACACGCCCTGCGGTTGAAGCAGCTAACATCACGTTGCTCGGGTGGCTAATCGCGCGTGCCGCTTACGAACGTCGCGAATCACGTGGCGCACATTGGCGTGCTGACTATGCGGCAGTCAACGATCGCGAATTCCTCCGGCGCTTCACCATCAGTAAATCCGGAACGGGCTGGCTCGACATCGCACCGATGCCTACCATTCACGTCGTCATGCCCAAAACCACCCGCGCTGTCGCCGGCTAGGCTGCTGATTTATTCCAGGGAAATTCTTACAGACTGCTGAAGCATGTTTAAGCTGAGGCGTTGAACTTTTTTCGTATCTCGAGCGTTTAACCATTACCGCACCAGCTAAGAAAAAAGCCCCGGTGCGGGGCTTTGCAAGGGTGGCGGAATTGGTAGACGCACACGTTTGGCAGATGTGGGAGATTTCGGTCTCATGCGGGTTCGAATCCCGTTCCTTGCAAAGCATTCTATCACAAACTGATATCTTGCCAATATCAAACGCAACCGGGGCCGCCAAACAGCGGCCCCGGTCTTTTTTCAATTGCTCGCTGCCTGGTTATTGGTTCCAGGCTGCGACGCTCGGGCGCATTACTTGCTGATACTTGCTGCCCTTGTTCGCTCTGGTTTGCAGAACGATAGCAGTCGTCTTCAGCATGTGGTCCGCAATGCGGCGTGCATCTGCTTGCTTGGAGTTAACCATCTGGGACAGAGGCATCACTGCATGGATGACGGACCACGGTGCGAACTCGGCGACGAAGGCCTTCGTTCCGGCTCCGACGTTGACTTGCTCGATGTCACGGTACATCACCAGTTGTGCCGGGTTCACGTCGCCGAATGACTTGACACCAGATCCGGTGATCGTGATGCTCAGTCCCGGACGCAGTGACAACTTGTCGTTGCCGGACTTGACGGTGACGGCGTCGGCATGTGTGTCATCAACATCGAAGGTGCTGACGCCACCCGGGTATACCATGACCACGACAACGGAGTTCGCAGCCACGTTCACGTCACCGTACGGAGTGCGGACGAGGATGTTGCTGGTCGGAGCAAACACCACCGAACCTCTGTTGAGAGTGGTGACTTTGGCCGCAGTGCCGGCTGCCGTAGCGGCGCCGTTCTCTTCGTTCATCTCGAGCACCGTGCTCACGCTCGACTTGATTCCAAGCTTGGCATCAGACGATACCGTCGCCGGAATCTTACCGTTGGCGAGTTCGGTGTAGGACGCCCACGCGGCATCAGGTTGAGCAGCCGAGCGAGCCGCGTTCAACATCGCCGAGTAGACCGAAGAGTTGGACATGGCATTCGGTGAGATTGTCACCGGAGCAACTTGCACTGCGTTCGGTTGAGCCACAGAGGTTGTCTGGACTGCTTCGATTGCAGTCGAGGTGTTGCTGCCTGGTGTCAGGGACTGCGGAGCGCCAACGACCGGAGTCGATGGGTCAGCAGTGATCTTGGTGCTGCCACCAAGGTTGATGTGCAATCCAGCCGGTGCGCTAAAGGTTAGCGTGGCTTTAATCGCATTGACCGTGTTGGTCGGTGCGGTGCCAACCAGCATGCCGGCAGTTCCGAAGTTGATGATCCCAGGAGGAGTGATCTTACCGATCTTGACGTTCGTCGGTGCAGAGCCGGCTGTAATCACCGGAGCTCCGATCGTGATCGTTACGTCGTGGCCGGACGGTCCGCCTGTCTTAATCTGCGACTTATTGCCGATGTTGATGCTGCCGGTGGTGTCATCCGCATTCTCAAGGGTCAACTTGCCGTTGGTCACGCTAATGACCGACTTAGCTGCTGTATTAAGGAAGCTGTTGGCTGCAGCGGTTCCAGCAGTGATCGTCGTGTCGCCGTTGGCAGTCAGTTTCTTGATCGTCAGCGAACCAGCAGTGTCGATCGTAACCGCGCCCTTACTACTGATGGTGAGGAGCGGTGTATTTATAACCGCACTCGGGCTTCCTTGCAGGATGCTGCCGGCACTGGTCAAGCTGAAGGACTTACCGGCACCGGAAGTACCTTGCATAGTGACACCAGTCTTCAACGTATCGCTGACGTTGACGACGCCCTTGGTTGCAGGAGCATCGACTGTCAGGTTGGTCGCTGACAACGAGAGCGCCTTGGTGGTGCCAATCGATCCGTTCGACGACAGCAAGTCGATGGTCGTAGCCGCGAGCGGCTTCGTCCAGCTAATGCTGCCGAAGTTGGTGAGATCGATTGTGCCGTCAGCAACGCCGTTTCCACCAAGCACCGTCAGAGCGCCCGCGACGCCGTTGACGTTGCTTGCAGCGGTCGAGCCAACATTGAAGATGGTCGAGCTACCAGATTGCAAGTTGATGGTTCCACCGGTGCCCGTGCCGACGCCATTGGCGCTCAAGCCGCCCTTAACGAGGAGGTTGCCGCCGGAGGAGAGGTCGTAGGTAGCGCCGTTGCCGTTGGTGCCGATAGGACCAGCGTTCAACAACAACGCGAGTGTGGTCGCGGTGCTCGCCGCGCCGTTGACGGTCATGCCGGTGGTCGGCGAGGTGGTCGTGACGGAGATGATTCCGCCATTACCGGTGCCGGTGCCGAAGGCATTCAATGTCAACGGAGACACTGACGAGCTCGCGTAGCTGATAGTTTGAGCACTGAGGATGATGTTGCCACCATTACCGCTGGCGTCTTGCAGCACGCTGAGCGCGGAGACATCGAGCAAGGTCAATGTGCCATGCGCAGCAGATAAGCTCAGCGTATGAACATTGGCGCTCGGATCGCCGGACAACGCGAGGTTGCCACTGACGTTCTGGATGTTCAACGAGTTGGCCGTAATCGTCGTACCCGGGACCCATGAAATGTTGCCTGCACCACCGGTCAGCAAGTTGACGTTACCGTTGCCGGCGTTCACGTTGCCCGTAAGGTATACGTTGCCGAAGTTCGGTCCGATCTGAGCGGTGAATCCGCCGTTGACCAGTTCGCCGTCGGCAATGATCGTGTTCGTGTTAGCCACAGGTTGAGAACCAGTCAGGCTCACGTTGCCGCCGCTTCCGGCACCGGTCGTGGTGACTGCGCCCACCGTAATTCCACCAGGAGCGATCATCTGGACGCTTCCGCCGATGCCGACGAGTGGCGTGGCTGATGATGTATTGATGGAACCGAGGGTGATCGAACCGCCGCTCGCCATGGCAGTGACGTTGCCGCCGTTGCCTGATGCCGAGCCAGTATTGATATTGACTCCGGCCAGGTTGACGCTGCCACCGCTGACGGTCGGCGTCAGGATGGTGTACGCCACACCAGAGCCTTCAACTTGTCCTGGAGTGCCAGGAGTCATGTTGAATCCAGCAATCAACCAGAGTGATCCGCCGCTTTGTCCGGCGGTGTTGCCCGACAGATCAATGGAGGTCAATCCATTTCCATTGATACTGCCCGACGCCAAGATTGCCAGGTTCAAACCGTTGAACACGATGTTGGTGTCGAGATTGACGTCACCGCCCGCATTAACGATGCTACCAGCCGCATCCGGGCAATTGATGACCAGCGGATTGGCCGTGATGTTGCCTGTCCCGTTGAGCACGATGTTACATCCATCGACTTGGGCAGTACCATCGACCGCCACCAGCGCACCATTATTGATGATGAGCGACTGGCTGGCATTCGGAATTTCGAAGAACACCACGCCACCATCGGAATCGTTATCGTGGAAGTTCTGGCTTCCCGTAAAGATGATGTTTGAGCTACTGCCAGGAGTGATGGTGATAGCACCACCCGAACCAGGCCCGTCCGGGCAGCAAGAGCCGTTGATTCCGATCGTTCCGCCGCCACCAATCGTGATGTTGCCACCAGCGCTGATATTTACGGATGAGAACTCATCTTCGTAGTCCTCGGCATTGATCGTGCCGCTGTTGTTGAGTACCAGATTCTGTCCTGCCGCAGCCGTGATGTTCAAGACTCCGTCGACAGCGGTGGTCACCAACGTACCATTGTTATTGACCGTCAAGTCTGCGCCAGTGTTGCCCTGGATATTCAGATTAACGTTGGTGTCTGAGTTGGTTCCCGTGACTATCACGTTGTCGAAGTTGTTGAACGTCGTCGCAGTAACCGTGAGGCTTCTGCCGAAAACGTTATAGCCACCGTTGTTGATGGTGCCGAAGTTAACCGTAGTTCCGGCAACGGTGAGGTCACCACCAATGTAGTTGCAATTCACGTCCTGGATGGGCGCAGCACTACCATCGTTACCGAAGTTCGCACTGGAGCAGCAAGTCGCGCCGGGTCCACCGCCACTGCCTGGGAGACCTAGCAGGACACCGCCTGCACCGGACTGAGGACCATAGGTGCCGCCATTGCCGCCGGCGCCGACGCTACCCGCCTGACCAGCGTTACCCGAGCCGTCATCTCCACCGAGTCCGCCGCCGAAGGCACCGCCGCCCATACCCGCCGCACTGATGTTGGCATTGTTGCCGCCAGCACCGCCGCCGCCACCAAAGTAGCCAGCGCCGCCACCACCACCTACACCATTGAAAGGAGTGGAGACGCAGCAGCCGCCGCCTATCCCACCTGCGCCGCCGCCACCGCCGCCACCGCCGCCACCGAAGGATCCACCACCACCGCCGCCGCCGCTGCCGAGTCCAGGATTGAAGCAGCAGTCCGAGCCGCCAGTCCCGCCTTGTCCGCCGTCAACGGCGTACATTGGCCCGGTCAAAAGAACAGTTGAGGACGACAGCAATGTAATGCTGCCTGCATGTCCGCCGGAACCGCCGGCACCTGGTCCTTGCGATGCGGTGCAGCAGACATCGTATCGACCGGTACCACCGCCACCACCGCCACCGGAGGTGTTCACCTGTCCAGTTATTGTTATGGCTCCGCTATTCGAGTTGTTTGCTCCTGCCAGCGTAATGCTTCCACCGGCTCCGCCAGATCCGCCATTACCATTACAGCAATTGTTGAAGTTTTCGAAACCACCACCACCGCCGCCGCCAAAGGCGAGGAGATTGTTGGCATTGATGCTGCCGTCAGCATAAATGTTGATTGAGCCGCCATTGCCACCGCTGACTCCGGTGCAGCTGCCGCACAGCGCACCGAGTCCACCGGCACCGGAAACATTCACGTCATGGACGGTTACGTTTCCGCCGGATGTAATGGTGACACTCGATCCCGGAGCAAACACATCACCGGTCGTCACGTCTGCGACGTTATAGTTGGTTGTTCCGAAGCCTCCGTTCTGAGAGCCAGAGCTGAACTGGACTTCCCCTGTGGCATCCGGTTGTGTTGTGATGATGGTGACATTGCCACCGCCGCCACCGGAATTGTTATCCCACGGTCCGAGGGACAAAGCTGCCGTCGAGCCGGTGTTGACACCGTCCAACGTCACCGCAGACCCTGAGACGGGCCTGCCGCCGGCGTAAATAGTGACGTTACCGCTGGAGCCGTAAGTGTTATTCACTTGGTCGGCTTCGCCACCGGTCGCGATGCTGGAACCAGCAAGCATAATGATGGTACCTCTGGCACCGCTGTTGTCGGCGAAGGCCATCATCGTGACATTGCCGCCATCACCATAACTATCCGTAGAACTCGAGTTGAGGCTGACCGGAGCCAGCGTACCGAGGGCGATATTGCCACCGGTAGCCGACCCACCGGTGACCGTCACGTTGTTGAATGAATTGATCGTGAAAGTCGCACCGGCGATCAACGATATGTTGCCGGCATCGTCATTCGAATTGCTCGTGTCGATGGTTGCGGCTGCCGCAGGATTCGCCAAGATGTCGCGACCAGCGATTGCGGTGAAGCTGCCACCACCGTTCGTTGCAAAGGTCGTGCCATTTAGCAAACCAGTGAGATCGATATCGCGCACGGCGGTGATCGTCATGGCATCACCATGCGTCGTCCACGAGCCGGTGCCGCTAAACACCACATCGCCATTGTTCACAGAAGAGCTGATGTTATCGACTTCCAGTCCGTGCACGCTCACCGCGCCGTTGTTATCGATAGTGCCGGCGATGATGCTTGTGCTTCCACCGACACCGATTGAAGACCCGGTGTTCAGAGTCAACGCAGCAGTGGTGATGCTGAGCGCGCCGCATCCAAGATGTGAGTTGTCATTCAACGTGGTCGAGGTAGGCGCAACTATATTGATACTTCCTGCACCGACCGACCCGCCGTTGCCACCAGCACCGATCGTCAATGTGGTGCCTGCATCCAAATTGACGGTTCCAGCGCCGATGTGTCCATCGTCGCCGATGGTCATGGCTGTTCCGGAAGCCAACGTTATCGTGCCGGCTCCCATGCTTACGTCATTGCCCACCGCCAAGGTCGTACCTGCCGTGATGGAGAGCGATGGTCCGTGTACATCCGAGTTATCGGCAATCGCCAGAGCGCTCGTGGATGTGAGGACGAGCTGCCCACTGAACTGATTAGCGCCGAACAGGGTCACAGCAGGGTTGGTGTCATTGACGTAAACATCGCCGCCACTAATTGCCTGAGAACCCAGTTCCAACATCGGCGCATTGACTTGAACCGGTTGAGTAGATTGCCCCACCCCTCCGGTACCGCCAAACAAGTTGACAGTACCGGCGATGATAAACGTTCCGACGGCTTGATGGAGGAATCCATCGCCACCAGCAACTATGACGCTACCGTTGCCGGCGTTGATGTTGCCGTTCAGACTGACATTGCCACTGCCTGGACCGGTCGGGACGAAGATGCCGCTCGGGATCGCGAGCACCGGCGTGATCGGGTCGATGCCGAGCGGCGCGCCCTGCGAGATCAGCAGCGGCACGTTCGAGATCGCGGCGAGACCGAGGCCCGC